>Ga0129307_1000228_pt1 | contig 97257 bp, 87 predicted proteins | sample P1105metagenome_FD_94437 | JGI IMG/M metagenome (GOLD analysis project Ga0129307, IMG submission 94437) | Capybara group fecal microbial communities from Wisconsin, USA - P1105 metagenome | ecosystem: Host-associated > Mammals > Digestive system > Large intestine > Fecal | place: USA: Wisconsin... | reverse complement strand
TGACTGTGGTTGTCCGGAGCTCATTTTAGAAGTTGGGACCTGGAAAAGTCAGAGCCTCGATCTCAGGTTTCAAGGGCCCTGGGGGGTAGGTCAAATCTTTGTGGGATTTCGCCCTGAAAACCGCCGCCCCCTTTTCTTCTAAAATCCGCGAAATTGTAAGGGGCCTACCCCTTGCCGGGCTGCCGGACCTTCTAAATCCGGCAGCTTGTGGGCATGAAAAAACGCGGATACCCCTTGTGTTTATCCGAAAAAATGGCTGCTTGGCCACGTAATGGAACCTGGGCTTATTTCGTCACAAAATCGCGCCGGAAACAGCGGGAAATCGTGAAGGAATATCAGGCCTTGATGTGGGTAATCTGTTAGGGCTGTCGTCTGCCTTTTCTCGCCTATGCGCGTTGGAGCATGAGACAAGTCTTCTTGCAAGAATACCAGAAACATTTACTAGCGCAGCATCGCAGATTGCATCAATAACAACAGCACTTGAAATAGAGATCCCGATTGGGTGGAAATACGACGATCTGCTTTCAGCTACAACCCTGATCAGTGATTATTGTAGTCTTGCAACCCGTCAGCATGAACTGCTTCAAAAAGCTTCCAAACCAGATGAGGTTTCGTGGAGACTGGGAGTCTTGGATGCCGCGAGTAAATTCGTTGATAGACAGTTTAGCTGGTATTTGGGTTTTACAGAGGCAATATCGAATGAAGAAATCGCCGATTCTGAGGAAGATCTAGATGAAACAGAATCAACAGCGTTATCTTTAATCCCGACTCATGTTGGATATACACGCAGAGTTGACAAAACACCGACTGAAGGTTTAGAAGAATCTGTAATTGTTTCGCTCACAGAAAAAGGGAAAAGAATTGCAAATAACGTTCTCACGATAAATAGACTGCGACTTGATACTGGTGAGGACAGGATATTTGGATTGTCTGAAACCGTTGTGGGTGGTATGCTTAATCTAAGTACAGCAGTGTGCAGCACAGAAGAACAGCTAGGCAGAATCATTGATGTTTTATATTTTGTATTCTATGAGAACTTGAAGCATATAAAAATCCTTATTGGGCATGGGGATGAAAACAAAGGCGATCAGATGGTTCGCAAAGAAGACATCTATCAATGCATCTTTGATGTGAAGACAATACGTAGCGACTTAAGGCACGATCTTGATCATGGCAAGCCGAATGACGTAAAGAAAAAGCTTAAGAGTGTAGGAGATTGCTATAAAGAATATTGTGGAGTTCGACCGCTGAAGCCAAAAGATTTCAAGAGGCTTCAAGAACGGATCTACGATAAGATAATCGAACTTGAGAACGCTCTTATTAAAATAATGGTAGCAGAAGAAAATGAATAAAGAACTCTGCATCCGCTGTAATAAACCAACACCCTATCATCCCGACACACCAATCACGCTCCGCCGTTACTATGTCGAAGGTTCTGGCCAATTGTGTCCCCTCTGTTACCAGGAGCTTTACGGGGAGGCAGGGTTTTTAGGAGTTCCCTTCGGTACTGGATTACCCCAAACCAGCGATGAGAAGCGCACCGATTATTCCCAATAAGCTATAGACTTCCGGGTCGGCGATCATGTACAATAAAGGAGCCGACTCGGAGGAACAACGGAGGTGATGCAGTTGATCGGTGAAAGGGTACGAAAGTACCGAAGGCAGAAAGGATGGTCACAAGAACAGCTCGGAGAGCTAGTCCACTTCAGTCAATCGAAGATCAGCAAGATCGAAAACGGAGACTGGGACAGCTTGAGCGACCTAAACCTCCTGGCAGCGGCGTTGGGTGTGAACATCGAAGACCTTGTGAAAGAAGAACCGGGCGAATAATAAATCAGCTGTGGACGACCAAAAGCGAGGATAGAATGAATGTAGATGGTGGCGTGGACGCCTATTTTTTTAGAGCTGTCAAATCGGATTGTAACGGGTATGTACTCTCCGAGATTGACACATTCTATGTTGCGCTCCTATAATGACATCGGGTTGCAACGGATATGTCGAGTGGCTGACGGAAAGAGAGGATCTCACCCATGGGCAGAAAACAAAAGCATCCCGAGCACGCTCAACGTGCCCAACAACTAATGAACGAACTATTGGACATGACAGTTCATGTGTGGACAAGCGAGAAAGAGCCTGAGCTGAAGGCTATCGCTGAGGAGATCGGCCTTTCCCCAGCCAAACTTCGGAAGCTGCTGATAACAGCGGGTGAGCGAGATCACACAACATATTTTTCCTCACCAACCGCTGATATGGTTTTGAAATTGAGCAAAGAAGATAAAAGCGTGAAGGAGATCATGGATCAGACCGGCCTTTCCTACACCTCCGTCCAAGGATATCTGCCACATAAAAAGATCATCTACAGCCTGGACACGATGAGTGCCGAGTGTGAGCGGATAAGGCGGTTCCGTGCCCGCCGCTTTGCCCTCGATACATTTCACGCCCACATTGGCCTGCCCGATGACTCCCTATACCTGTGGAAGACTATTATTGCCTTCCAAGGTTATCCGTTCACCACCTCTGGCCGTGGAAGCAAACCCGGCATCAAGTTCACCTACGAAGTGAGTAAGGCCACAACAGGTGGCGGAAGAAGATATGCAGGCGAACAAGTTGACGGCTACGGTAATGAGCTGTGGATTTCCACACTTCCAGACAAGGTTCGAAAGGAGAAGAGCATATCACGCTCTACGGTTGATCTTGCGCTGAAGAATGCGCTTGCGCAGGAGAGCTTCGTAAGTGGCCCGAAGAAGTTGAATACACCGGGAGCGCATTCGTACTTGTATGCCATGTTTATCCGCTTTGGGGTGATTAAGAGCGAGTAAGGGTGTGGCTGATATTAAATCGGATTGTAACGGTTATATGAGATGCGCGGCAGATCTTGAAGAATAAAAAAAAGAGGAACTGCTTAACTCCCCTCAATGTACACAACTTCGGTCGGATTCCCGATCCTCGGTATCCATGTTGTATTGCTCAATCCTGTGCTCACAACCAGTCTGCCCTCATACACTCCCCGCGTCCACTTTGGCCACCAGCCCTGACCGGGGGACCAGAGACCGAACCACTCTCGCTTGAATGGGTCGTACATTCTGAACTGCCCACCGTGTGCGTGGCCGCTTAATATCAGATCCACGGAGGCGGGGATGATCGGATAATATTCGGGATGATGCGAGAGCAGGATATGATAGCCGGGAGTGGAGCAGAAGCCCACAAGCTACTCCGTATTCGGCTTGTGTCCAGCTCTTACCCCTCCGATCCCGTACAAATCCTCTCTGCGTGGGTATCGCGGCTCGGCGGGTTGGATTGTTCGGAAGGCTCTATAGTCCGTCACATATCCGGAGGTCAGGCCGCCCAGAATTATCTCATTTCCATCCACAGTGATGGAGCGCCAATCATTATCCAAGACTGTCGCGCCGGTTGCGGTGATAGCAGCGAGATCCTTTTCATCTACCATCCACTCGTGATTGCCGAGGGAGAGGAATGTCGGGGCGATGGCGGCGCAGGCAGACAGGAACGGCAGGACATTGGCCTGTGTCTCCAACGGTGACCTATCCCCCTCCGGACGGCTGCCGTAAACCACATCACCTGTGATGCAGATGAGGGAAGGCTTGTGAGAACGGAGAGATGAAATCACAGGTGCGGGATCAGTATTGTGCAGATCACTCAACAGCGCCAGGGACGCAGGACAGCTTGGCAGCTTGTAGGTTGTCTCTTTCGTAGGGGATCACCTCCGGGGGTGAGTGTAGCGTAGGTTTGAGCACATAGCAAGATATTTGTCGTACTTAACCAGCTTTCTCGAACACCATGTCCGTCATAGCATCCCTAATGATCTCGTCCGGTTTACTGTCCGGCTTGATCCATTTCTCAACGGCCTCCCCAGGCTGGATTACCGGCATTCGGTCGTGAATGAATCGGATTTCTTTGCTTGGCTCCCTGGTAAGAACGGTGAAGACAGGAACTTGGATACCGGGCATTTCTTCGATTCGGTAAAGCCCGGCAAGCCAGGTGATTTCAGATCCCTTTGGCTGAATCATGTACTTGTCGCCGGTCTTAGCTTTCCCGGTGGCTGCATTGATCAAATGCTCCCATTCAAAATAGTACGACGCCGGGATTATGCAGCGGCGACGCTCCCAGCTCTCTTTGAATGTGGGCTTTGTGCTAGCGGATTCCACTCTGGCATTAACCAGAGGAGAGGAGGAGCGTGGCAAGGTGAAGCCCCACACCATGGGAAAGACAGTTCTTGCGCCAGATCGATTCGGCGCTATGACCGGCACGATGTTGGTCGGGCAGACTTCTCCCTCTGTGACCATAGGCCTTCCGAGCTTATTAACGATCCGCTCCTTCAAGGCAGATCGGTTTGCTTCCTCAATAATCGGTCGCAGCTCCGGCGACATCTCCATGTAGTATCTGCAGCACATGATCCATTCTCCTTACGGCGCTTCCAGTTCCCAGTCAGTCTCGAACACATCCGTTTTTGATGTGATCTCCAGGATATCATCAAATCCGATCACTTTTTTTATCGCATCTGTTTGGATTGTTATCTCTTTCCATACTTCCGTGTCCACCTTAAGTATCATCCCGGTGACAGTCTCATACTGCCCGGCATTACCGAAGGCGAAGTTATTCTCATCCTGGCAGGGAACAAAGTATTTCACAGAAACCATCACATGATTCGCTTTGGCCATTCGCCCGTTCCAGGTCAGATTGTGAAGGATATCCAGTTTCCTGGAGAGCTCCGCTTCCGAATCATCATCCAGCTCTATACGGGAGACGTACTGTACTTCCTTAGAACTGACGGCTTCGCTAAATCCCTTCAAGGCATCGAAGGGACTGAAGATCTTAGCCCAACGTGCCGCAGGCATAGGCGGGTGCTTGATCGAAAAGGCATCCCACCCTTTGTGCTCGGGTCGGCCTCGCAGTGCCACCTCTCTATATCTGAAATCAGCGGGCATGGGCATATATCCGAGAATCATCATGATCACCTCCGACTGTGTAGTTCACAGCTGGAGGTGAGAACAAGCTACTTTTTGTGCCCGCCTATCTGGCCATTACGCTCCAGCTGTGTTGCGCCTTCGAGCATGTTTTTTCCCGTAAATAGGATATTTGCTCCGTATTTTGAGCGCACTTCATTAAGGGCTCCCTGCAAACGTTTTTCACGCTCAAGGGCCTCATAGTCAATAAAGAAATTCAATTGGAAGAATCCGCTGTCCTCGTGGACGCCATCGGCACAGATACCGAGCCTGCGGTAGAGCAGCCGGTGGTCCGTCTTCTTGTCGAAAGCTTCCAGGATGCGCGGAGCGACAGTTGATACGCTGTTCGTATCCATGGGCATCTTTACCGTTCCGTTGTTGTGCTTGGGATGGAGCCGTCCGTAGAAGTCGATGGCGACAGGACCATCATAGTTGGGACAGGCTTCCATGCTTTTGTAATCGTAGCTGACCCACCAGGTAAACTTCGGCGCGATCAGCGTCTTGGCAAACATATCGGCACACAGTCCGTCGATCATCTCGGATAGCACGATCCGGGCTTCTTGGTATTTATAAGGCCGGGGAAGGACCTGACCGTTGGATAGACTGTGAACTTCGGACTTGTAGTTCTTGATGTCAGCTATTGTGACTGGATCGTAGCCCCATGCGTGGGCTATAAGGATTTCGCCATCAATCCCGAAGGTCTTGTAGAACCATTCCTCATCCCACTGGGATTTCTGAGCGATGTCTCCCATGGTGAAGAGATATGCCTTCTCCAGCCGGTGTGCCTTGCCTGGTCCGACCATCCAGAATGATGTCAGCGGTTTGTGCTCCCAAAGCAGGTATTTGTAGCTGTCCTCGTTCAGCTCGGCGATACGGACGCCATCTTTATCCGGCGCGGCTTTTTTTGCAACGATACGAGGCGGCGAAGATCGACGGCGCCAACCGCTTCCAGCAGATCATGAACGTCACCGTGCCCGGTATCGCGCCCATCGTGACGCTGATGCTGATACTGAACCTGGGCAACGTGCTGAACGCGGGATTTGAGCAGGTGTTCAACCTCTACAACCCCCTGGTCTACGAGACGGCGGACATCATCGATACCTTCGTCTACCGCATATCCCTGGTCGAGGCGAACTACAGCCTGGGCACGGCGGTGGGCCTTTTGAAGTCGGTGGTCAGCTTCATACTGATCGTCACCAGCTATGGCATCGCCAACAAATACAGCGACTACACGGTGTTTTGAGGAGGCGCGTTATGAGCAGACGGAACAACATCTCGGGGGTCTCCTACCGGACGTTCAGCGGGACCGTGTTCACCGCGGTTAACGTACTGTTTTTGACGCTTCTGGCGGTGGTATGCGCGTTTCCGGTGGTACACATGCTATCGGTTTCCTTCAGCAACCAGTCCGCCGTGGCGGCCAACCAGGTCGGGCTGCTGCCCATCGGCTTCAACATCGCCTCCTACCGAATGGTGGCCAGGCGCGCGGCGTTCTGGCAGGCGTTTCGCATATCGGTGCTGCGCGTGGCGGTGGGCATCACCATCAACACAGTGCTTACGGTGCTGGTAGCCTATCCGCTGTCCAAGCCGGTCCGGACGTTTCCGTCCCGGCGGTATTACGTGTGGCTGCTGATCTTTGCCATGATATTTGACGGCGGCCTTGTGCCCAATTACCTTCTGGTGAAGGATTTGAAGCTGTTCGACACCATCTGGGCGCTGGTGCTGCCCGGCGCGCTGCCGATTTACAACGTCATACTGGTCATGAACTTCATGAAGCAGCTGCCGGCCTCCATCGAAGAGGCGGCGGAGGTGGACGGGGCCACCTATTTCCAGCGGTTCGTGCGGGTGGTGCTGCCGCTGTGCAAGCCGTCCATCGCCACGGTGGTGCTGTTCAGCTTCCTGGGGCACTGGAACGGCTGGTTTGACGGAAAGATCTACAACAACAACACCGCCAATTATCCGTTGCAGACCTATCTGCAGGCGTTGCTGTCCAATACGGACGCCACCAACGCCAGCGAGGCCATTGAAAACGCCCTGACGAATGTCAAGACGCTTCAGGCGGCTCAGCTGTTTTTGACGATGCTTCCCATTCTGATGATCTACCCCTTCCTGCAGAAGTACTTCACGAAAGGCCTGACGATCGGCGCGGTGAAGGGCTGACGCGGCGCGACGGAGCTGTGAAAGGAGCGTGCGGCGATGAACGAGAGGCTTCAGGAGGCCCTTGAAAACCGGGTCGGGAACCACATACTGCCCTTCCTTTGGATGCACGGCGAGCCGGAGGCACTGATCCGCGAGGGCGTGAGGCGCGTTCAGGAGAGCGGCATCGGCGAGTTGTGCGTGGAATCGCGCCCGCATCCGGATTTCCTGGGTGATAAATGGTGGGCGGATTTGGATGTGGTCATGGACGAAGCGAAAAAGCGTGGCATGCGGGTGTGGGTACTGGACGACGCCCACTTTCCATCCGGCATGTGCAATGGAAAGATCGGTCCGGATTCCCCCTACGGCAAGGACTACCTGACCCATGTCTGCACAGACGTGGCCGGCCCGATGAAGCGCTGCGGCTTCATGGTGCGCCTGGAGCCGGGCGAGCGGTTGCTGGGCGTGGTGCTGGGCAGGGTGGACCGGACAAAGCCGGACGCGCTGGCGGAGGCGATCGACCTGACGGCACAGGTTCGCGGGGGAAAGGTGTGCGTGGATGTCCCCGAGGGCACCTGGAGCGCCATGGTGCTCAAGACGACCCGGCGGGGCACGGGCCGCAGGAACTACATCAACACCATCGACCGGGACGCCGTCCGCTTTTTCATCGACACCGTGTACGAGCCCCATCGCGCCAGATACGCGTCTGAGTTCGGCGCGACCTTCGCCGGCTTCTTCTCCGACGAGCCGGAGATCGGCAACGGCATGTCGGAGCACGGCCATCACCTGCGGGCGGGGCAGCCGGACATCAACCTGCCCTGGTGCGCGGAGCTGGAGGCGCGGCTGAAGGCGCTCTGGGGTGACGGATACGCGCTCCATCTGGCGTCGCTGTTTGCCGAAATCGGCTCGCCGGCGGCCTCCGCGGTCCATCGCGTCCAGTTTACCGACATCGTCGCCGCGCTTTATGGGCGAAACTTCTGCGGTCAGATCGGCGACTGGTGCCGGGACAACGGCGTCGAGTACATCGGGCACGTGATCGAGGACGACGGGCGGCACGCCCAGCTGGGCCTGGGCACGGCGCACTTTTTCCGGGCGCTGTGGGGGCAGGACATGGCGGGCATCGACGTGGTGCTGCAGCAGCTGCGCCCGGGCCTGGACGATTTTTGCTTTCACACGGTGGGGGGAATCGGCACTTACAACGGCGAATTCTTCCACTATGGGCTAGCGAAGCTGGGCGCGTCCCTGGCGAAGCTGGATCCGAAGAAACGCGGGCGGACCGTGTGTGAGGTGTTCGGCGCTTATGGCTGGGCCGAGGGCCTGAAGCAGATGAAGTGGATCCTCGACCACATGCTGGTCAACGGTATCAATTACTTCGTGCCCCACGCCTTTACGATGAAGGATTTCCCGGACCCTGACTGCCCGCCCCACTTCTACGCCCGGGGCAACAACCCCCAGTATCCCTACTTCAGGCATCTGATGACCTACGCCAACCGGGTCAGCCACCTGATCAGCGGGGGTACGAGCCGCGTCAGCGCCGCGATACTCTACACCGCGGAGCAGGAATGGGCGGGGGAGACGATCCAGTTCGAAAAGGCCGCGAAGGCGCTGGCACGGGCCCAGATCGACCATGACGTGATCCCGGCGGACTGCCTGTGCCGAGCGGATGTGACGGGCGGACGGCTGCCGCTGGGCGAGGGCGAGGCCGCGGACGCCGTGTCCGCGCTGATCGTCTGTGGCAGCGACTGGCTGGACGAGACTGTCGTCGGCGCGATTCGCCGCGCGGCGTCGGCGGGCGTGCGCGTCTACCTGCTGGGCGACCGGTTCCCGGGGGTGCTCACGGCGGACGGTGGCGCGGCGGCGTTTCCAGAGGAATGCGCGCGCCTGGTGGACGAGGACGGCCTTATCGAAGCCCTGCGGGCGGATGGCGCCTGTGAGATTCGAGCCGTGGGCGAGGCGAAGTGGCTGCGCTGGCACCACTATGCCCGGCGGGAGGCGGACTACCTGCTCTTCTTCAACGAATCGCCCGGCGCCGCGCTGGACGTGGAAATCGAGATTTCCGGCGAGGTGCGCGGCGCCCAGTGGTACGACCCCTGGATGAACGGGGTTTGGCCCTGCCCGGACGGCGCGTCGTTCAGGCTGGAGCTTCCGGCCGGCGAGCTGCGAATGCTGGTGCTGCCCCGCGGCGCCGCACAGCGCCACGTGACCCGGCCGATGCGGGAAGGACGCCGGCTGCGCCTGCCCGATTCTGGCTGGCGCGTCGCCCTGTGCGGCGCGGGCGCGTCGGCATATGAGCAGGCCGTGTTTGACTTACTGACGGATGTCACCTCCGCGGAGCTGTGCCCCGATTTTTCCGGCACCATGCGGTATGAGATCGACTTTGACTGGTCGGAGCGTGTGCCGGAGTCGGCGACGCTGGATCTGGGCGAGGTCTTTGAGACGGCGCAGGTGTTCCTCAATGGTTTGGAAGTCGGCGTGCGCGTGGCGCCGCCCTACCGCTTCCCGGTGGACGGAGCGCTGAGCCGGGGAACGAACCGGCTTCAGGTCGTGGTCGTGAACACCCTGGTACACCGGCTGAGGGACTATCTGTCCATGACGATGCCCATCGAACCGTCCGGGCTGCTGGGCCCGGTTGAAATCATCTGGGAGGCATGACGGCGCATGTACCATACCATGCTCGAGTATTATCTGAACCTGTACGACAGCGGCAGGCGGGAATACGCCTTTCAGGCGGAAACCCCGGCGGCCTATGAAGAATGGAAGCGCGGCCTTCGGGCGCGTTTGTGGGAGATCGCCGGCGTGGACCGGTGCCTGCCCTGCCCGCCGGAGCACGCCCTTCTGGGCGTGGAGACCATCGACGGGCTGACCGCGGAAACCCACACCCTTCAGACGGAGCCCGGGGTGGTCATGCCCTTTTATCTGCTGCGCCCGGAGGCGGCGAAGCGCGGGGGACACCCGGTGCTGATCGTTCTCCACGGCCACGGCGGCGGACGCGAGGTACTGGGCTACCAGAGCCGGTTTATCCGAGAGGCGCTGGAAGATATGATCGGTGGATAACAAAGGCGAGGAATTAATAGACTACCCGCATAACACAGACAGCTCTCGTGCGGTTGACATAAGTGCTGACATGGTGGCTATACGGGTAGTTGTTTTATTCTGAACTATTCATGAAAGCTCCACTACACACATCATGATTTGCAGTTTGCCCGAAAAAAACGTACAGGTAGGACGCAATAGCAGGACACAATAGGGGCTGAAAACTGTATCTTACACTATCCGTGATTTATGTCTTTGCCGTCCGCTTAATCAGATGAAGTTGAGATATTATTTGCTCATCTCAGCTTCGACATCATCCGCGGATACTACACGGCCAGCCTGGATATCGTCCAGTCCTGCATGCATTTCTGCATTGAACTGTTCTCCGGTCATCTCGCCGATCATGAGAGGTCTTGCGGAAGGAAGCTTCATTTCAAAAGGAATGCCTCGCTGAATGACGACCTGTTTCAGAAACATTCCTACAGCGCTTGACATCGGGATTCCAAGCTCTGCGAGGATCAGCTCCGCCTGTTCCTTGGTTTCAGGATCAACACGCGTATAAACAGAGGCTGTTCTGGTTGCTTCTCTGGGCATAATAACACCTCGATTCTTTGATTAATGAGACAGCATAGCGTAAAGGATTGCTGATGGCAAGCAAAAAGCAGTATCTTTCTGCGAACAAAATCTAAAAGAGGAGGGCGCAGATTTGGACGGAAGAATAGCTGGAATGACCGTTGTGATGAACGGCTGTGCCACGAGTTTGTCGAAAGCTGCCTCTGATGCATTCTCAAGAAATCATACGAGACCTTAAGCGTGACTGGTTCACTCTCCAGCAGATTGAAAAGAATGGGAAATGAGTTCTGGTAAGCCTCCCGCTGCAAAAAGGCGGCAAGCCATACAGCCTGCCGCAAAAGATGATATTCAATGCAGATAGTATTCCTTATACCACTGGGCGAACTTCCTCAGCCCTTCGCGGATACCTATGGACGGTTTGAACCCGTAATCCCGCTCCAGCCCGGTGCTGTCTGCATAGGTCACCGGCACATCGCCGGGCTGCATGCCAACCAGTTCCCTGTGGCCTTCAAAGTCATAATCCTCAGGCAGAACGTTTGCCCGCACGAGTTCTTCCTGGAGGGTGGAAATGTAATCCAGCAGGTTTTCCGGTGTGCCTCCGCCTATATTGTACACCGCATACGGAGGGATCGGCAGACCGTCTTCGCCGACAGCCTTTTCCGGAGCGCCCTGCATAACACGGACAACGCCTTCCACGATGTCATCGACATACGTAAAGTCGCGTTTGCAGTTCCCGTAGTTGAAAATCTTAATCCCTTCGCCCTTTACCAGCCGGTTGGTGGCAGAGAAGTAGAACATGTCAGGCCGCCCTGCGGGGCCGTAGACCGTAAAGAACCGAAGGCCTGTTGAGGGAATATTGTAGAGCTTCGAATAGCTGTGTGCCAGCAGTTCGTTGCTCTTTTTTGTGGCCGCATACAGGGAAACCGGATTATCCACCCGATCCTCTGTCGAGAAGGGAACTTTCTTGTTGCCTCCGTACACAGAGGACGAGGAAGCGTAGACCAGATGCTCGACCGGATGATGCCGGCAGGCTTCCAGAATGTTGTAGAATCCGATCAGGTTGCTCTCAATGTAGACATCCGGATGATCAATGCTGTAGCGCACCCCTGCCTGCGCAGCCAGATTCACGACGACAGCAGGGGAGTACGTACTGAAGACGTCCTCAATCAGTGCCTTATCCGCAATGGATCCCCGGATGAACACATGCTTCACCGGGCTCTTTTCTGCAGCCTTTTCAATGAGCCCCAGACGGTATTCCTTGAGACGGGGATCATAATAGTCATTCATGTTGTCCAGAGAGATGACAGTGCCTCCGTTCATCTCCTTCAGGAGCCGCAGCACCAGGTTTGCCCCGATGAATCCCGGGGATCCGGTGACAAGAATGGCTTTTCCGTTCAGATCGACATGCTGTTTCATATCCTGCTGCTCCTCACTTCAAGATTCCTTTATAGGTCTTCTGCACGTTCTCGTAGCTCTCCAGGTTCCCGATATCGTACCGGCTTCCCGGCATCTGCATGCTGTGGAGCACGCTGTGACGGCACATCCAGGCGACGAGACTCCCCGGAGCATCTGTTCCGCAGCCGTCCGAGATGGCCTCCCGGATCTTTGCAGCATCCTCCCGGGTGTAGAAATAGAAAGGCGGCGTGCACCAGTTGGATTTGGGGTTGGCCGGCTTTTCTTCAAGCGACAGCAGGACTTCCGCATCATCAATTTCAGACACACCGCTCTTGCGCAGGCGTGCAACATCATCCTCCCAGTACCGCATGGTGCAGGAGGTTTTTTTGTCTTCCGCATAGCGGATGAAATGCGTCAGCGAAAAGTCCAGCACATTGTCCCCGGCGATGATCAGGAGATCGTCATCGAGTTTCAGCTGGTCGATGGCAAACTGAATGTCACAGACCGCGCCAAGTCTCGTCTCATTGGTGCTGGTTCCGTCATCCACCACCGTGATCGGGAGCGTATGGGAACCTGCCCAGGCCTCGAAATGCTCTGCGAACTTATGGTTGGAAATGACAATATATTCATCGACTTGGCCGGAGGTATGGATATCCTCCAGCAGCCAGTCCAGAATCGTCTTGTCGCCGACCTTCAGAAGGGGTTTGGGAAAGTTTTCCGTCAGCGGATACAGGCGGGTCGCATACCCGGCGGCCAGAATGATGCATTTCATGTTTTATTCCTCCCCGATATGCGCCACGCCGTTGGCGCTCTCGCACAGATGAAAACTGTATTTGCCCGTCAGATGCGGGAAGGCCGTGAGGTAGGCACGGGAGACGCTTTCCCGGATGCTGTCGGCCTTTGCGGGATCAATCAGGGCCATGCAGCAGCCCTTGAACCCGGCCCCGGAGAAACGTCCGCCGTAGATGCCGTCGGTTTCCCGCATGATTTCATACAGCCGAATCTGTTCCGGCGCTCCGGATTCCCAGTTATGAATGCTGCTCCATCCGGACTCAAAGGAGAGGTGTCCGTATTCCTCAAGATCGCCCCGGCGCCAGGCCTCTGCGCCGGCTTCCACGCGCTGATACTCCGTATACCAGTGCTCGCAGCGCTTGCGCCAGGCATCCGGCAGTTTGTCCTTGTAGGCCTGATAGACGCTCCAGGAGACATCCCGGGCATTGGCCTGATTGAACTTGCCGTATTCAAAGCCGGAAAAGGCCTGCAGGGCATAGACGCCGGCTCTCAGTTCATCCACGCGCATGTTGTACTTGGATGCGCCGAGACTTCTCTCCAGTCCGCTGAAGAGGATCGCGATCTGATAGGGTTTGGTAAAGCAGGAGGGGATCAGCTCGTACCGGTTGTCCTTGCAGTCCAGGTACAGCAGGTGATCCTTTTTGCTGAGTACCTCGCAGCTCTGATCCAGCGTGCCCACATTGATGCCGACATAGTTCTTCTCGGCATCAAAGGCAATGTCGATCAGCTCCTGCGGCGCGAGCCGAATCTGGTTGACGGCAGCGAGCGCGGAGAGGAAGGCCAGGATGACAGCGGCCGAGGAGGAGAGTCCGCCGATGGGCAGGCTGCCTTCCAGGACGCCGCAGATGCCGAAAGCCAGCGGATATTTTTTGGTCAGCGCCCAGGTCGCCCCGCGCAGGTAATCCGCCCAGTCACCGGTTTTGGAAGGAATTTCCTTGATGTGCCACTGGGCACGCCCAGGGAACTGGAGGGATGTGACCTCGACCACGCCGTTCTTCTTGGGCCGGTAGGCAAAGTGGATGCCGTAATTGATCGCAAGTCCCGTGATTTTGCCGAGATTGTGGTCGCTGTGCGCGCCGATGGGGCAGATGCGGTACGGGGAGAAGGAAAGGCCCTCCGGGGCTTTTCCGTAGATGGAGAAAAACTGTTCTTCACACTGCATGTTTAATCCCTCCTGAAAAGATCTCGGGTGTAGACTTTATCCTGCACATCGTCGAGCACGGCATCATACCGATTGGCCAGAATGCAGCCGCTGACGCGCTTGAATTTTTTCAGATCATTGATGACCGTGGAACCAAAGAAGGTGGAGCCGTCCGGGAGCGTGGGCTCATAGATGACCACCGTGGCGCCCTTGGCCTTGATGCGCTTCATGACGCCCTGAATGGAGGAATGGCGGAAGTTGTCGCTGCTGCTCTTCATCGTGAGCCGGTAGACGCCGACGATCACCTTCTGCTGCCGGCTTTCCTGATCGCTGCTGTAGCCCTCGGAGGCCGTATAGCTGCCCGCAATCTCCAGCACACGGTCGGCGATGAAATCCTTCCTTGTGCGGTTGCTCTCAACAATCGCTTCGATCAGGTTTTCGGGCACATCCTGATAGTTGGCCAGCAGCTGCTTGGTATCCTTCGGGAGGCAGTAGCCGCCGTAGCCAAAGGATGGGTTGTTGTAATAATCCCCGACGCGTGGATCCAGACAGACCCCTTTGATAATCGGTGCGGTTTTGAGGCCCTTGATCTCGGCATAGGTGTCCAGCTCGTTGAAATAGGAGACACGCAGCGCAAGGTAGGTGTTGACAAAGAGTTTGGTGGCTTCGGCCTCCGTGCACCCCATGAACAGGGTTTCCACCGGGTTCTTCACGGCTCCCTGCTGGAGCAGGGAGGCAAAGACCTGTGCCGCATCCCTCGTCTTTTCATCGCAGCCGACAATGATCCGGCTGGGATAGAGGTTATCATAGAGGGCTTTGGATTCCCGTAGAAACTCCGGGCTGAAGATGATCCGGTCGGTTTGGAAAAGCGATTTGACATGCTCGGTATAGCCGACCGGGACCGTGGATTTGATGACAATGACCGGCTGCTCCTCCCGGTCTCTGGCAGCATCCAGCACCTGCCGGATGACTGCTTCCACGGCGGAGCAGTCGAAGAAATTGGTTTTGGGATCGTAATTGGTCGGGGCCGCCACGATGACAAAGTCTGCACCGGCATAGGCGTGCTCCGCATCCAGGGTCGCCGTCAGGTGGAGCGTACGTTTTCCGCTCTGGGCTTCCGAAAGATATTTCTCAATGTATTCATCCTGGATGGGAGAGAGAAAGCGGTTGAGTGTATCCACCTTCTCCGGGAGAATATCCACCGCGGTGACTTCATGATGCTGGGAAAGGAGCACCGCCAGGGAGAGCCCGACATACCCTGTTCCCGCGACCGCAATCCGATACGTTCTGTCCACAGTGACCGGCCTGGGATCCGGGACAAACAGGGAGGAAGGCTCAAAGCCCAGGATCTCTCCGAGTTTCTGAAGCTGATCGATGGAGGGCACATATTTCTGCTGTTCCAGGCGGCTGAGCATGGAGCGGTTCATATCCGCAGCCTGGGCAAGCTCTGCCTGGGAGAGGCCTCTGGATTTCCTTAATGAAAGGACTGTTTCTGCCAGAAGAGCAGAAGAAAGCTTATTCATGCGAAAACCTCACGAAAGTGTGTTGTTTAAAACAACAAAGATCGACACATCTGTACGTGTCGATCGGAATTATATGCGATTTGAGCCTGGAATGTCAATGAATACAACCGCGCATGCGAAAGAAAAAATAAAGAAAAAGAAGGCAAAAAAACGATGTTGTTTTAAACAACAATATGTAGCTCTTGATGAGGATAGAAATTGCAATGAGCTGATTCAGAGATGCAGGGACCCGGCTGGGCTTGCAGGCAAGGGGATGGAAGATCACTGTGGATGCTGTGCTTCATCATTCCATCTGCGTCTTTTATCGGGCTGAGTGGCACGCAAAGGTATACAGGCACGTGCTGCCGTTTTCATCGACAGCGGGCATGGTACTGTATCTTGCGGCTATGTCTTTCGATCTTGGCGGCTGCTCGATTGCTTTCATAGATGGACCGCTGGCAAAACGGGTGTTCGGACCAGCTGTCTTTTTTCAATAAACATGCACGATACGAAATGATGCAAGTAACTGGCAAGGCAAATTGAATCACTCAAACAAAAACCAGGCCATCGGCAGTGGAATATACCGGTAATCCTCTGTGACGCGTAAATCGCCTTTTGTCAGAACGATTCCTTTTCCCGTCTGTTTTTTATAGGTTTGGCAGTAATAGTCCAGGGAAGGATGTGTCTTCCGATTGCCGCTCTTCACTTCCAGAGGAATCACTTTTCCGTTCACGACAATTAAGAAATCAACCTCGTATTTCTTCGTACCATCTTCGTGACTGACAGTCTTTTCAAAGAAGCGCAATGGTACATCGGAAACAGACAACGCCTGTGCTACCAGGTTTTCCGTCATCATTCCCTGGTTCACGGACAGACTGCCCTTCATGAAGGATTTGTACAGATCACTTTTCAAATAATTCGTTCCTGCCGCCATGGTCAGCAGCAGGCCGGTATCACCCATATAGCATTTCAGTTTGGAAGGCTGCACTGTAAATTCTCCAAATAGATCAGGCTGGTCGGTGGCGGCGCATAAGGAACCCACCATGGAATCATCAATCCAGCGGATGGCATCCTTGTAACTGGAAAACCGATCACCTTCTCCCAAGGAAGAGTACTTGATTTTTTTATCGTGATGGGCCAACTGCGATGGAATGGCATCGAAAATCGCCTTTGCTTCCGCGACATAAGATTCGGCGTACTTGGCAATGTCTTCACGGTACAGCTTGATGATCCCGCGCTTTACATGCTCCACCCGGTCAATGTTTCCGGAGATAGCATACTCTGTAACTGGCTGAGGCATGCCACCAACTAGCATATATCCCCGCAATTTGTCCATCATAGGCTGGAGCATATTCCCCAGGGGCCGGTTGGCATGGTATGCCTCACGAAGAAATGGGACGGTGACTGTATCCGACAGCGCGGAAAGGTATTCCTCAAAATCCAGAGGATGAAGGAACATTTCTTCTTCCTCAGAAGGAATCACAATGTCCTTCACATTTTTATTGATGGAAATGAGTGAACCAGTCTCAATATAATCGTATCGCCCATCCGCCACCAGGTACTTGATCAGCTCTCTGGCCTTGGGGTATTTCTGGATTTCGTCAAAGATGAAAACGGACTTTCTTTCAATCAGCGATGTTCCATATAATACAGACAGCTGGTTGAAAAACTCGTTTAGGTTCTGGCGGTTGCCATACTTTTCAAAGATCGCTTTTGTCCCAGGCAGCGGGCTGGCGAAATCGATCAGGATATATCTGGCGTATTCCTTCTTCGCAAAGGCTTCCGCCAGATAGCTTTTGCCGACGCGGCGGGCGCCTTTGATGAGAATGGCCTTGGAAGATGCCGTGGCGTTTTTCCATTGGAGAAGCTGGCTGTACGCTTTTCTCTGAATATCCATTCTGTGACCTCCAGATGCTGAAAATACAAGGTTTCACGGATATAATGGTACAAAAATCAGAATATGATGTCAAGGCCAGGAAAACAAATTTTAGAGAATAAATTGAATGGAAAATCAACAAGTTTTCGAATATAAAATAGCAAGCAGCTTATACGTCAGCATGTAGGCTATTTGCCATTCTGAACATCTTTTTTTCATCCCTTGGGAATCATTCATGATTATCGCCAGATTCTGCTTCATCTCGTCTTCTCTGCCGCGCTGATGGGCATAGCGAATTCTTTGTGGATTATGTGATATGTCTCCAATGCCTTACTGCTATGATCCCGAATTCGGGATCACAATGACACATGCACAGTGCCATGGGCTGATTCCGCGGACCAATCAAAACAACATGATTCGGGAAAACAGCAAAGCGAAATCTTGTTTGAATCAGAATTTAGTACATTGACCATGATTCCTGAAAAAGATAGAATGTATGCAATACAGGCGTTAACAGATCAAGAGCATTCAACCCGGTGCTGGAGGTTGCCATGATGGAAACTTTCGAAATTGAGGATGGTGTCCTGATTCATTATCACGGCACAGAATCATGTCTGGTCATTCCGGAAGGTGTATCGGAGATTGGCGAGCGGGCGTTCTATGCCTGCGGAAGCCTCCTATCCATTGAGATCCCGAAGACCGTCCGGATGATTGGAGAATATGCGTTTGCCTGCTGCAGAAACCTGCATTCGGTTTCCTTTTCGGAAGGCCTGGAATATATTGAGGCCTGTGCGTTTTATCAGTGCACAGGCCTTGGGAACATACAGTTTCCGGACAGTCTGAGAGGCATTGAGTCGGCTGCATTCAGCGGCTGTGCGGGCCTGACCAGGGTCGAGATTCCGGGCAGTGTACAGGAAATCACCAATGCGTTTGCCGGCTGTTCCGGTTTGTCATCCGTCGTTCTCAAAGAAGGGGTTCTGGAAATCGACGGCCATGCCTTTGTGGAATGCCCTGAGCTGTTGTCGGTGACACTCCCGGCCAGCGTCACGGATATTTACAGCGAGGCCTTCGCATATTGTCCAAAGCTGACGCTTATCTGCCCGGAGAAGTCTTTTGCACACCGTTACTGCGAGGAGCATCATCTTCCATATCTCTTTGACTATCAGTTTCAGGCGTTTCACGGCGTCATTCCGACCGGTCTCGAGAGGCTGTCTTCTCCGTTTCTCGCGGATGAAGAAGAGCCGTACATCTTCATCAGCTATTCCCACAGGGACAGAGACTGCGTTCTGCCCATCCTGAAAGAACTGTATGAGTCCGGATGGAAAGTCTGGTATGACGAAGGCCTGACGATCGGGGACCAGTATGATGCCGTGCTGGAAAGCCATGTCGAGCACTGTGCAGCCGTCCTGCTGTTCATGACAGAAAATTCAGAGAAGAGCGCATATATTCTGGAAAATGAGCTCCCATGGGCGTACCGCTTTGGCAAACCGGTCATCCGGTGCGGGCTGGATGAAAGGGCGGAGATTGAAATCCCGGGAGGAGCCCCGGCAGCCCCGGTGTCTCCTCTGGAAATCGATTCAGCGCTGATCGCAACAGCGGGCCTGATCCGGGGTGAAAAGAGAAAGGCCAAAGGGATTTCTGTCGCGGTCAATCCTGCGGACCGAAATGAAACGCCGGGTGTTCAGAGATCGGCCCTGTGTCTCTATGCCCGGGGCTCTGAGGTCGCGGCAAAGGCTGTCCGGCTGGAGGCAGAGAGAGGCGGATGCGTGTTCTATGCGACCGATGGCGGCGGGAGAGAGGAGCGGCTGCTCCGGATCAGTGCGAGTCTCGTTGTGTTTCTTGACCACGCATTTCTTAAAGATGAACGTCTGACCGGGATCCTGATCCGTGCATGGCAAGGAAGGAAAGACATGGCAGTCTGTGCACTGGAAGAAATCGAAGATGCAGACCTTCCGGAGGCGCTGGCTGGCCTCCATAAGATGCAGTGGCTGGATTTCGCGCACGGGATTCACGGCGATATGATCAAAAAGCTTGTGCGGCATCTGGAAAAGAGGGGATGCAGAGACACAGCTGCTCTGCCCGGCTTTGCCTATGAGAAGACAAAGCAGGGGATCATCATCACCCGATACACAGGGCGGGAAGTGAGCCCGTGGATGGAAGATGCATACGGCGGCATTCCGGTCGTCGAAATCGGGGATGAGGCGTTCCGAAACTGTATCACGCTGCGCTCGCTCCGGCTTCCGGATGGGATCAAAAAGATTGGAAAGCAGGCTTTTGAAGGCTGCACCAATCTTGCCTCCATTGACCTGGGAAACGGCCTGGAGGAGGTGGACTGGCGTGCATTCTGCGGCTGTACGTCGCTTGCCTCCGTCGTTCTTCCGGAGAGCATGAAAGAGATCGGAGAAGGCGCGTTTGCCGGCTGTACAGGCCTGCTTTCCGCTGTCATTCCGGAGAGCGTAAAGAGGATTCGCGGCTATGCGTTTTCAGGGTGCGCCTCCCTGCAGAACGTGCGGATCCCGAAGAGTCTGAAATGGATCGAGTCCGCCGCATTCAATGAATGCAAAGCCCTGACCTCCGTCGTGATTCCGGGCACTGTCAGCGGGATTGCGCAGGAAGCTTTCAGGCTTTGTGATCATCTGCAGTCTGTAGAAATCGAGCAGGGCGTCGTGTCTGTCGGAGAGGAGGCATTCGCCTTTTGTGAGCAGCTGACTTCCGTTCATCTGCCGGCAAGCATTGGGAGCATCGGTGAACGTGCCTTTGAGGGGTGCGGTCAGGTCCGTGTGAGATGCCAGGAGGGTTCTTACGCACAGAAATACTGCATGCAGCATGCATTGCCGTTTGAGACGGAGCCGAAAGAAAGGATCGGTTTCTGGAAACGTCTTTTCGGGGCGAACCACAGAGCATAAAGGAAACCGGCTGTTCTGGACCATGATTCAGAAAGGGACACGTTTTCCTTTCAATCCCCGTAAGTTTTCCTGGTTGCGATGACGATCTTCTTTCCTTTGGGAACAATAATCAGGATCACTACATCCTTTGACATTGGAGGCATTTTTTCATCCATGAAACGGCCCCCTTTGTTCTGTAAGCAATTGATAAGTCATGTGTGCTGCATGAGGAACATCGCAAATGCACAGCATCTTGTCCTTTCAGCGACTCTGTGCCATAATGGGATATAACCAATGCGACCTGTGAAACAGCATGGAGGATGAATCCGAAGAAACATTTCCAGGTAAGCAGCATGTCCTGGAATCCATCTGGCGGAGGCGGCATACGCACTTCGTGAAAGGAACATGGTTTCTGCAGTTGTCCAGGGTGAATCAGCAACAGGGAGGAAAGAAGCATGACCATTGGCGTCAGATACTACACGAAAACCGGGAACACAAAGAAACTCGCCGAAGCCATCGCCCAAGCGGTTGGAGCAGAAGCACTCCCGATCTCAGAACCCATTCGGGAACCCGTGGACATCCTGTTCCTCGGCAATTCCTATTATGCCTTTTCCATTGATCCCGAAGTGCGCGCCTTTATCCGGGGATTGGACAAAAAGAAGGTCGGCCGGATCGTGAACTTCGGTTCGGCAGCCATGCTGAATTCCACATGGAAAAAGGTGAAGGCGGAAGCAGAAAAAGTCGGCATTGCCGTCGACGATCAGGAGTTTCACTGCAGGGGAGAATTCAAAGGGATCCACAAAGGCAAACCGGATGAGGCTGACCTGAAAGCTGCCGCGGAGTTTGCGAAGAAGATCATCGGGTAACACTGGAGCGGAGGAAGTCAATTACCCGCGACTTCAGTCGTGGGTAATTGACTTCATCAGGTGAAATGATACCGCTTCTTCAGGTGCTCCACAATTTCAAAGACAATCCTAAGTGAAAAAAATGCGGATGCCGCAAAAATTTCAGATAAAGACTTGCTGCGTCTGCTGATTCTGTGCTATGATACTTTATGAAAAAAATGCGGATGCCGCAGAAATTTCATGGAGGCGATGGCGATGCAGTATGCCAGAAAGCAGTATATGGATCAACTGATCCGGAAAAAGGACAATGGACGCATCAAAGTCATTACTGGCCTTCGCCGAAGCGGGAAGTCCTACCTTCTGTTTACCCTTTACAAACAGTATCTTCTGGATCATGGCGTGGGAGAAGATCAGATTGTAGGACTCGCTTTGGACGAGATTGACAATGCGAAGTACAGGAACCCGTTTGAACTGAACAAGGTCGTGAAGGAACGGATACAGGATAAGGATAAACGCTATTATGTGTTTATCGATGAAATCCAGTTTGTGACGGAAATCCCCAACCCCTATGTGGATGACCCGAATGAGAAGCTCACTTTTATCGACGTGGTACTTGGCCTGATGAAGCTCCCGAACGCGGATATTTATGTGACGGGAAGCAACTCAAAAATGCTGTCATCTGACATTCTGACCCAATTCCGCGACAGGGGTGATGAAATCCGGGTTTATCCGCTGTCCTTCGCGGAAGTCTATGAGCATTATGAGGGAGATAAGCGCGGCGCATGGCGCGATTACTACACCTATGGCGGCATGCCCCTGGTGTGGATGATGGAATCGCACGAGGAGAAGAGTCGTTATCTGCGGGATCTGTTCAACAGGACGTATATGAAGGACGTCCTGGAACGTCATCAGGTAAAGAATGATGCGGAAGTCCTGGAGATCCTTCTGAATGTGCTTGCATCCGGCATTGGCTCTCTAACGAACCCAAGCAGACTGTCAAACACGTTTGCCAGTGAAAGACAAATCCGGATTGCCCCAGATACCGTTGATACCTATATCGGATACTTTATAGAGGCTTTTTTGATCCAGAAGGCGGAGAGATACGACGTGAAAGGGCGGAAGTATATCAAAACGCCTGTCAAGTACTACTATTCCGATACGGGACTGCGGAATGCAAGGCTCGGTTTCAGGCAGTTGGAAGAAACGCATCTTATGGAGAATGTCCTTTACAGCGATCTGATCCGCAGGGGGTTCGATGTGGATGTCGGTGTGATAGAGCAGAATGTCAGGGATGATTCCGGTAAAAATGTCCGCAAGCAACTGGAAGTTGACTTTGTGGTCAACAGAGGCGATGAACGCTATTATATTCAATCCGCACTTTCAATCGATGATCCGGAAAAAAAGGAACAGGAGATTGCCTCCCTGATCAGGATTCCTGATTCTTTCAAGAAAATCGTTGTCGTGAAAGACTATGTCAAACCGTGGCGGGATGAGAATGGCATTCAGTATGTTGGGATTGAGGATTTCCTTCTGGATGAGAGCCTCATAACCAGATAACCAACATTCGTGACGAAAAGCGGAATGCTCAATCATTTGGAAAACGGTAGAATAGTCTATCGTTTGATGATCTCCCGCCGCACACTCGTGACTTTAGGATAAAGATCAGTGCGTGGACATCCTGGCTGGTCCATGCAGGGCCAATGAGATGCTCGAAAACACTTTTTTCAGCGTCGTGCACGCCACTATGAGTGAACATGGACACGGCGCTTTTTTCGTGGGATCATTCAGGTGAAATGATACCTCTTCTTCAGGCGCTCCACAATTTCAAAGACAACCGGACACATTCCGGCATATTCCATGACAGCATACAGACTGAACATGCGTTCCGGGCGATCAGTGTATGGAAAAGCGCGGCATTCTTCGGGCTTGACGTCCTGAATCCGGCAGGTGCCGTCCTCCTGCAGCATGGGACACGGCGCGGGAAAAACCTCTACACCGCTCTTGTCATGAATAAGATATTTCTCCTTCAATTCAGGGACCGTCATGCCAAGAGCCTGTGCGATCCGATCCATCTCAGCGGGCTCGACGGTCGTGCGGTACATGCGGCAGCAGTTGCCGCACTGGCAGCAGTCATAGCCATCAAACAGCTCTTCGTGGAGCTCGCGGAACGCTTCGTCAAGGTCATCTGGATTCACATGTCCCTTGAGCCACGTTCTGAAGCGGAGATTCTGATTCTCCCTGCTTTTGGCTCTTCGCACAATATATTCCGGTTTATACATATCAATCTCCTCCTTTAAGCTGGTTCATCAGCCGGACCAGTCCTTCACCATTCTTTCGGACGGTTTCTTCTTGGCCTTTCAGCGCGGCGCGAATGGTTTCGGCCGCGCGCGGTACATCATCCATGAAATATCCGTCCAGCCGGATCACAATGTCCGAGGTAAAGGGGAACATACAATACAGTCCGGGAGTCTGGTCAAAATACCATCTTTGGACCATGTCTGCAAGCAGCTCATTATCCGGCAGGCAGTGCATCACCTGGACCCAGATCTGTCCGGCATGCGTTGCGAGTTCGGCCTCTGTATACTCATCCGGGTATCAGAAATGACCGATGTCAAGCCACCCGGGATAGAAGAGGGATGCACTGATGCCGAACCCCTGATGGTTCACCCTGTCGGGCAGAAACACAAACCGTCCGTCACGCATGTTGGGTTCAAAGGCAAAGGGGCCGTCCGGGAAAAAATGATCGATAAAGGAGAACAGCGGTGCGTTCAGCTTCATGCGATGGCTTCCGGAGCGGGAACGGATGTTTGAATCCACGCCGGGGATGAGCTCCCACATGCCCTCATCCATGATCTTTTTTTCAGGTACTCGCTGTGGTAAAGACGCTGATAGGTTTGCGGAAGTGTCTGCATATTCTGGCTCCTTTACATGAGGTACGATGACGGGCACCACAGGAGCTCTGCTGACTTTCTGCAGTCAATGGGTATCCTTTGCACACTCTTCATGGCCGGTATCTTTTGCGTCGGATCTATGCTTCTGAAATCCGGTGCTCTCTTTTCTCAGGGCATGCAGTTGACTGGAGATACGGGACACCACTCGTTCAGCCGCGCTGTATTCCTGGCACAGGCGAGATGCATATATCCTTTTGGATCTTCCAGATGACGCATGCGGGTATACATGCACTCACCGCAGATCTGAGATGCTTCACATCCATGACAGTCTTCCAGTACGGTTTCCCGCATCCGGGCAAGATACGATGTCATCTTTTCCATGGCCTGTTTCATGGAAGACGTACCGTCAAAGGATGGTCCATAGGATTCCCAGATATTGAAACAGGGCCTCAGATGTCCACCGCTGGACACAGCGAAGGTATGCCGCCCGGAGATGCAGTCAAAATGGTGCTTATATCCAAAGACGCGCTCCGGCTGGATGACCTGAGAAGACTTTTCTGCTTCTACCTGCCGGATCTGCTTCCGGAGTTCCTCCAATGTCTCGTCATCCACTCGGAAGGAATTCCGGCTTTCATCATAGTAGGAGTCGGCCAGATCGTTGCTGAAGGTGAAGCGGATTCCATGGCTGAAGCACCAGTCAGCAATCGGCACAAGCTCTCTCACCGTACAGGTATTCACCGGCATCTGGCAGGTTACCCGGATTCCCATGTCTTTCAGACGCAGAATATTGTTCAGGACAGTCTGGCAGTATGCGGGATCTGACCTGGTTGCAGCACAAAACTGGTCTTCGGTCAGCCCGTAAATTGACGCGGTGATCCGGAAGGGGGGAAGATCCCGAAACAGGGCGATGTGGTTTTCTGACAGCAGGGACAGATTGGTCAGCAATACCACAAACACACCTTTTTCCTTCAGGTAACGGTAGATTATTTCGAAATCCGGCACAGACAGGACCTCTCCTCCTGTGAGATAGACAAGCAGGAGGCCCGAATCAACCAGCGTGTCGATCCATTCTTTCATTTGCGGAAAGGTCTGCACCTGTGCCTCTGGTTTTGCGGTGGTGTTGATATAGCAGAACGGGCAGGAAAAATTGCAGCAGTTTGTCAGTTCCCAGGTGGCCACCATGGGGGTGTAGGCGTTCCGCTGTTCATAGAGATACTCGACGAACTCATACATGTCTCCATCAATGACCCGGGCAACTTCCGGCATGCAGAGAAGTCCGGCCCCCTTGGACGGGTTTACAGCGAACTCCACGCCGTTGATGACTCTTTGTACGATCATGGCAATTCTCCCAAAGCTGGTATGTTCAACGAAAAAAGCAGCGAACGATAAAATACTCTGACGCATTCGCTGCTCTGCTGTGTGGTGTTGTTCCGGAATGCAGGGCTCAGCCACCGGTAGGGGAACCCTCGTTACGCTGGCAGCCATTGTCACATTTCCTGGCGTTCGCGGTCTTTTCGGTCAGTTCAACCTCGACAAATTTCTTTTCCTCCATGGTGTTCGCTCCTTTCGTTCCGGCGGGTATGCCGCTGTTTTTTTCATTGAAGGACAGGGTCACTGTCCGCTGCCATTATAGTATTCTTATTTCTCGTGCCAGTCAAGCATACCTGCCCTGGAAAAACACAAAAAACAGGATCATTTCATGCGTGTGCCCTTGAATCAAAAGAGTTGCCTGAAAGAGAAACTGCACAGAAAAGGATAAGGATAAGCTTCCTGCGGTGAGGCATTCAGCGTGGATGCGTCATCTGCGGGAGCGCTTTTCGCTGTTCCGTCCAGTATGGCGCAGGAGAAAGAGAAGAACGCGTGGGGGGCGGAAAATATCTTGCCCTTTGCCGGACTCTATGCCATAATGGGAACAGAAATCAGAACCCGGACATCATAGCAGGACGCTGCAGGCGCGGAGAGGGGCACGTCCTCTTTTTGCCGGCACGAGATGGGTTAATTCCGCAAATCTGCGGGAAGGCCGAACAGCCGGATGGCATTCTCGGTTGTGACCCTCTCCACTTCGGCTGGAGAAATGTTTTTGAGTTCCGCGATGCGCTGAACCACAGCGGGAAGGATCAGGCTGGTATTGCGCGCTTTCCGGATCTGTTTTTTTCCGAGTGTCGGGATATACGGCCTGACATACGGCCCGTCGGTTTCCAGAAGCAGATGATCCAGCGGTGTCTGCCGGACAGCCTCCTGCAGCGCTGCGATTCCCGGGAACTGCATCAGCAGGGATCCCCCGATGCCCAGCATGAGGCCGAGATGCACATATTGCGCTGCCTCCGCGGGCCCCGCGTTGAAGCAGTGGGCGACGCCGCCGTGGAGGCATTTGCGGTACCTGGTCAGAATGCGGATCGCATCCCTGTGGGCATCCCGGATATGCAGAACCAGCGGGAGGTGTCTTCGGTGCGCGAGCTGAATCTGCCAGACAAACCACCGTTTCTGCCGAAAACGGTGCTGCTCTTTGCGCGGCAGATGATAATCCAGCCCGGTCTCCCCGATGGCCACGACCTGCGGATGGTCAGCGAAGGCTTCCAGTTCCCTGCGCTGCTGAAAGCGCAGTCTGGCTTCCACCATCTTTCCTCTGGGACCTGTGGTTTTGTAGCGGAAGGTGCGTGTCGGATGGACACCCACGGCAGTAAAAATGAACGAGGGGTACTGTTCGGACAGCGCGAGGAGCCTCGGATTGGAAGAAATCTCAATCGCGGGATCAATACAGGCCCGGATGCCGGCTTCCTGAAAGCGGCCTATGATTTCCTCCCGGGTGCCGGACTGAATGGAATACCCGTCTTTCTCCAGGGAGAGATAGGGGAACGTCTGTTCAAAAGTGAAATGGGAAAGATGGATGTGTGTATCGATCATCACGATCTCACCGCTTTCTGTCTGAAATCCATCGGAAACGGGATGCCGGGCCTGAAGCAGGAAGGCTGCCGGCCGTTGCAAATCACCCTGTTTTCGATGCAGCGTATATCATACACGCAATGCAGGGAAAACGGAAGGGGCAGAAGACGGCAGGACGCGGCTTCCTTTCCGGCCTCCGGGCCTGTCCTGCGTCTCATTAGGCCGTTTCCGGTCGGGAACCCAGGCGGGAGGGCAGGTCCGGACAGATGGGAGAACCACAACAGGCATCCAATGCAGCAGGCTTTGGGCAATCGGACAGTAACCAGTGAAACAGGGAAAGGAGACATGCTGCTTCAGGTTTTGAGCAGCATCAGGAAAAAGCATGATTGTCATCGGACTGGATGAATACGGCCATTTTGAAGACGTCAGAGGCGACCAGTGCATGCTGATCGGCGGAATCGCCTACAGATGCTCAGGGCCCGAGGAAGCGGACAGGGAGCTGGGCCGGCTTCGTGCGCTTTTTGAGAAGGTCTGTCAGGAGCAGGACGCGGTCTGTCCGCAGGATCTCCACTACAACTGGGCGGACGGGCATGTGGTGAATGCGAAAAAAGCGGAAGCGGTCAAAGATGCGCTTTCGAAAGCCCTGCCGGAGTATTTCAGAAACCGGAAGACGGATGAGGGCTCCTATTCCGTGTACTGCATGCTCGGCGACAGACGGGTCCTGCACCCAGAGGAAACCGGCAGCTTCCGGGATGATGTGGCCGCTGTCCGCTACGAACACATGGTGTACCGCACCGTCGAAAACCTGATCTTCTTCAATCCCTTCTTCCGCAATGAAGACAGCTACAGGCTGGAGCTGGCGACCCGGGTGGCCGGCATCTCAAACCCGCAGATGCGGGAAGAGATGAACGCGCTGGGGTATGCCTACAGGCGGGATGAAAACGGCGGGTTTGACACGAGCAAGGCCGTCATCACCGATGAGGCCAGCTTCCGGACCTGTCTTGAAACGGCGATCCTGAACCATGACCGGACCGACCTGAAGATCGACCTGAAAGTGCAGTCCATCCGCTATCGGGGAGATCAGTATGTGAAAAACCAGGGCTTTCTCTATCTGTCGGATACGATCTGCTCCATGCTCGAGAAGGCCATCGAAGGCTGCAGGACGATTGAAAGCGCGCTGCCGAAGATTGTTGCAGCATGCGAACGACTGACCCCGGCGGGCCCCGGACTGATCTGGGCCTATGACCCCATGGATATTCTCTGGCGGAAAACCTGGAAGCAGGTCTGCGATCAGAGATGGTTCGAAGCCCTGCGGCTTGCGGCCGACGGGTTCCGCGGAAACGGTGTGATCGCAAGAACCTACCGAAAAGTGTGGGTGGAGAAAATGAAGGACGCCCTCTCGCGGGAAAGCAATGACGATGCGCTCAGGGAGGCCGTGGACAGGCTCAGCGCGTACCTGGATGACATGCAGGGCAGAAACCTGAAAACCGGCATGGCCATCGCAAAACAGCTGGAAAAGCATGTGCATGCCATCCGGGATGAACGGACACGGGGGGAAACGGAGTACGGGTACTGGAAGGCGATGTTTGGCATTTACAATCATCTGGGGAATGCCCGGCAGGCGCAGAAAGCATACAGTCTGTGCATGGCCAGGGCAAAGTATGTCCCCATTGAGGAATACCTCGGTCTGCAGCTCATGTACATTGTGAGTCTCTGCGACCAGCTGCAGTTTGAGGAAGCCGAAGCGCACTGCGAAACGATTCTGTCCTATCAGAGAATCCTGTACGACATCCGCAGGGAAGTGTTCCCGGATCAGGCCGCCCTTCCGCTCAGCTTTGCCCGGACGCTGAGCCAGTACGGGCAGTGTCTGGCGTTTCAGGGGAAAAACACACAGGCTGTCGAACAGTTCCGGGAGGCGCTGGGCATCTTTGAACCCCATTCGAGGGACTGGTATGTTACGTCGACCTACCTGATGCATGCGCTCATTGAAAACAGGGATACCGAAGGCTATGAGGAATGGGCAGAACAGTTCTACGGCGCGAAAGGTGTCAGGGAACAGCTCCGGCGCGCCGAGGAGGGTCAGTGCGGGAAATCGTCCTATGCGATCTATCCGCTGATCAAGAGTGTCTGGTACCTGTACAGGGACAGCCTTCCTGTGAAGACCATGACATGGCTTCTTCGCAGAATCGGGGAGATTGCTGCCCGGGCAGAGGAATACGGGGAAGGCGGACATCCGTGGGAAAACATCATGAAGTACTGCGCGATGCTGCAGGCGTACCGCTTTGAAAAAGACGGAAGTCATGCGCAGTCGGAAACCTTCCTGAACCTGGGCATTTCCTTTGTTGCGTCGATTGAGGACAGCGTGCTGGAGAAGATTCTGGCACAGAACACGGCGCAGTATCATCGGGTGATCGAAAACCTGTTTGAGGAAGACGGCGATTCGATCCGCTTTATCTACAACTGACCCGGCCGACGGGCAGTAAAAAGCTGCACAAAGGGGAGAGCGCGTGATGTGGATTCCGGAAGCAGAACGGGCGTTCAGCATTGAACTGCCCGGCAAGCTGATCAATCTCTACTTGGAAGAGCTGTATCAGTTTTTCATGAACCCCCGCGAGGAATACCTGCTCGGGGCCGTGTGTCTCCTCAGGCAGCTCGAGGGATGCATCTATGATCAGACGAAACAGGCTCTGAAGCAGTCGTTTACAGCCCCGTCTTTTCGGAATACGAGAGAAACCCTCGAGACATGCTACGGGGAACTCAGCAGCATGCTGCATTATCAGGGGTTCAAAGGATGCGATCCGGCCTCAGAGCGGACCGCTGAAAAGGAAATGCAGTTTCTCTCCGCGGACGCAGCATCTGCAGCCCCGGGGAGCGTGCTGCTCCGCGCTGCGCGCATCCTGACCGGTTTCCTCATGGATCTCGGGCAGGAGGAGATTTCCGGCCTCGAGTATCTGCAGAGAACCGCGGAGTTTCTGCAGCAGAAGCATGACGGAAGGCTCGTGAAGATCGAACGGTTCGGCCTGAAGACAGACGCCGGCGTGCAGCCCGGGGACCGCTTCATCTCCGGACTCTCCAGGATTCTGTTCCTTCTGCATGCGGAAAGCTGTCGGGGGAAGAAAAAGGAAATCTCCAGGATCCAGGTGCTGAGTGCTGCCGTCGCGGCCCGCCTGATGGCGGAAAAGGCAGGACACATCCTTTCCTGGAAGCACCTGCCGGATCCGGGGAGTGAAGAAGGTCAGAAGGCACCCTCGGGCAAAATGAAGGTGCCCATGCTCCGCACCGGCAGCATCCCGGAGGATGCCGCATGGGAACTGGAAGATTACCTGGTCTTCCTCAAAGGGGTGCATGGGTTCAAGGAAAACATTGAACTGTATGAAGGCGTTTCCGGCATGGAGGACCTTCAGCGGGAATGCAACCGCCTGATTGACTACCGGTGGAGTGAAGGCAAAAAATCCGCACCGAAAGACCGGCAGCAGCATCTCGAGAAGACGGTGGAGACGGAGCTGCTGAAATATACGGACGAAGGCGGGGAAAGGGAGAAAATCCGGCGGATCAATGTGCGGGCCGTCATGCTCTCGGACATCATTGTGGAGGAAAGCCTGCCGGTTTCCCTGAAGAAACTGCGGGAGGAATACCGCGCGGATGTGCACAAGCTGCGCAGGAAGTGCAGGATCCATCAGGTTCTGAACCGGATCCTGATCCCGGCCGCTGCGCTTTTAACCGTCCTGATGGTCGCCCTGGCCATCGTGTTTGTGCCGAAAACTGCGACGTATGCAGATTATGTGTTTGAAAGGGGACTGCCCAAAGGCATCCAGCGCCTCACCCAGGCGCATCCGGACACCGCCTGCTACCGGATTGTCACACAGGCAGGCCGGTTCCTGTCGCTGGAACACCTCAATGCGGCCGGCCGGCTGACGGATGAAAATCAGGACATCTATCCGGACCGCCCGGCGCGGTTCAGCATGGACTTTGACAACCAGTCCGTCCTGAATGCATACAATGCGGCCGGCGAACCTCTGTACCAGGCCGTGATTTCGGAGGACGGGAAAAGCATCACCTTCCGGCACCCGGATACAGGGGATGAACTGCTCCTGCCCTATGACAGCACGCAGATGAATGTCTATCGGTGGGCGGAGCAGAGCCGCGACGTGGAGACGAGCACGGCCAGCGGGATGTTTGCGCTTCGCGCATCCGCCTTCACATCAGGGCGTCCCGGCATCATTTCCTTTGAACAGGCGGACGAGCGGCATGCGGACGGAAACGGCGTCGAGCTCATTCGGCTGGACTATGACGAGCTGGGACGGGTCATCCAGCTGGAATATGAGTATACCGATTTCGGAGAGGATCTGTTCGAGCAGCTGCTGGAGAGCAATACCCGGGCCAAAACGCTGGCCGCAGACCGCCTGATTCGCAGAACCTGCACCTATTCGGATACCCATCCATGGATGGATTCATGTCTGGATGAGTTTGCAGACGGCACGTATCTGAGGCGGGCATACACCTATGAGAAAGGGAACTGCACGGAAATCCTCCTGCAGGGAACGCACGGAAAGAGTCTGTCGGCATCGCCGGGCGGCATGCGGATGCTTTTTGCCTATGAGGAAGGCAGAATGACGGAGCGCTCTTTTACGGACCTTGCCGGAAGGGCGATCAACGGCGCAGACGGGTATGCAAAACAGACCTGGGTTTATGAGGGAGACCGCATGGTGCGCTCCTCCCGGACGCTTGCCGACGGAAGGCCTTTTCCCTATGGCTGGGCGGTCATGGAGAGTCATGTGGATGGTCAGGGAACCGAGACGACTGCATATTTTGATGCCGAAGGCCGCAGCGTCCGGGGAGACTATGAATGGTCCAGGATGGTTTCCGAGACAGATGAGCCCTACAACAGGGGCTGGAAGGCCAGGATCCTTACATACTACGATGCGAATGACGCCATGATGCTCCAGACCTGCGGCGCGAGGAAAGTCCGCATGGAGATCAGTCCGGACGGGCAGACGCAGATCGGTCATTGCCTGAATGCAGAGGGGCAGATCGAGGCGGGCAGTGAAGGCTATGCCGCGTGGATCACCCGGAAAAACGGCAGCCTGGTCCTTTCCAGGGAATACATCGGCATGCATGAAGAGGCGGTCAACTGCCGGGAAGGCTATTCCCGCGTCGAATATGAGTACAACGCAAAGCGGCAGAATACGGTCACGAAATACACCTCGGTGACCGGGCTGCACAAAAACGGGTATGACCGGATCACACGGCAGTATCAGCAGCAGGGACGGATTGAGGGCATCGTTTCGACGCTGCATGTGGACGGGAAGGATGTCCCGGTCATCAATCCGGAAACCGGAGCGGCGTATGTCACATATGTGTATGAGGAGGACAGCAGCAAACGGGTCGCCTGCTTTAACGCGGAGAAAAAGCCCATGGTCAGCCCGGTGTATGGCTGTGCAGCCATCGAAACCATATATGACGCGCAGGGCAGAGTGACGGAAGAACGCTATCTGGATGAAAACGGGCAGCCCATGCTGAACGAAAAAAAGCAGATGGTGCTGCAAAAATTCACATATGATGATCCGGGGCTGATGAAAACCATATTCCAGCTGCTCAAGACCGACCAGACGGCAGAAGCGGGACCGGTATGGAAAAAAGTCCAGATCGATCAGCGGGGACGCACAGCACGCTGGACGTATCTGGATGCGCAGATGCAGCCGGTCGAGGACGCGGGGAGCGGCATTGCCGGAGAAATCCACGAGGAATCGGATGACGGACGCACCCTCAGAATCACATATATCGGCACCGGCGGGCAGACCGTCACGCATGGAACGCAAGGATATGCCTCGGTTCTGTTTGAGTATGACGCGGTCGGCAATCTACGGAAGTGGGTCTACTGTGACGAGGACGGCAGGCCTGTGCTGTCACCGGGAAGAGGATATGCCGGGGTTGCAGAAGAATATGATCAGGAAAACCGATTGACCGCCTGGACCTATCTGGATGAACAGCTGCAGCCCATGGAACTGGCTGCGGAGGGATATGCCACCGTCCGCAGGGAATATGATGAAAATGGATATATCTCGGCGGAATGGTACGAAGACCGAAACGGTCTTCCGGCGGTCGGCGCATCCAATCGGTATGCAAAAGTGACCTGGGACAGAAACAGGGACGGCAATCCCAAAGTGACCCGCTTCTATTCATCCGATGGATCACTGACAGCACCGCCGCAGTACGGTTATGCGGTGGAAATGATTCGGTACGACAGCATTGGACGCATTGCACGGATCGAGTATTTTGATGCTTCCGGGCACACTGCGCAGAATGCAGAAGGCCAGTACGGGGAAGAAAGGGAATACTATAACCCGGCGAAACCGGAGGAGTATTATATTTCCTACCTGAAAGAGAACGGACAGGCCTACTCCGAAGAAGAGGGGGCAGAAGATCGGATTCAGGGTTATATCGACTCCTGGTATCAGATCCCCATGTTTTACGATTACGACGGCCCGGTCAGGCAGGAAGGAATCAACTGGGCTGACCCGGAAACCCATGCGTTTGATGAAGAGCTGGGGGCTGCCGGGGCGAAGGTTGTGGCAGAAACGGATGGCGTTTCAGTGTATCCGGTTCTTGTCGAGTTTGTTGATTCGAACGGACAGATCATCTTCAATCAGGTGCGCGGCTGGGCCGGGAAAGAGCTTGGCATGACGGTTGTGGACGGGTATTCCTATCTCAGCCGTACCCGATACTATGATGCGCAGGGGCAGCTGACGATTGTCCCCGAACTTGGAGCAGCCGGCATGGACCTGGATCCTTTGAATCAGGATCAGTATTCACGGATGACCTACATCGGAACAGACGGACTGCCAATGATCAATGCATTGGAGGGATTCTGCACAGTCCGGTATGCATTTGATGGGAACACCATTCTCAGTGAATCGTATTACGACGAGAAGGATCAGCCGATGTGCTGTCCGGAAGGCTTTGCACGGTATCTGTTTGAAACAAAGGAAGACAACGGGATCACTGAGCGGACAGTCAGGTATTTTGACGAAAAAGGAAATCCCGTCAATACAAAGGATGGGCGTGCGGCAAAGTCCGTGATTTTGACGTACGAGGATCAACATTATCAGGAAATCACGAATTATGGGCCGGATGACCAGCTGACGGTGAATACGGTACTTGGATTTGCCAAAATGATCGTCAGAGGCAGGAAGCAGGGACAGCAGGAGATCACAGAGGTCGAATATTACAATGAACAGGGCGTGCTGGATATTCCGAAAGGGCAGGGGCCCCTGGTGGATTATGCCAGGGTGGTGACCAAAACGGAAACCGGGGCAAACGGGGACAGAGTGTCTGTGATGGAATACTACGGTACGAATGGTGTACCAATCATTTCCATTGAACGAAACGCATTCAGAGCGGAAACGATCCAGGGAATCGGGAAATATGAACTGCGTTTATATGGCCTGGATGGTCAGCTGATCAACAATGCTTCGGGTATTGCGGTCTATAAAAGGATTGAACAGCCAATTCCGCATTATGAAATTTATGATGCAGACAATGTTGAAATCCTTCATCATCCGGGGTGGATTCAGTATATTGCGGACAACACAGCGGTGGCGCAAAAGGGCACCTTTGCCGAAGCAAAACCCGGCAATGTCTTTCTGCTGACAACCACCATGGATTCTGACGAAAGACCGGTTCGCAGTGAATTCAGTGATGTCACGGAGCATGCTGTGATCAGCCCTGAAGTCGGCTGTGCTGTGATCGAGCAGGCTTACAATGGATACGGACTCACCCATATCGGATATGTGGATGAATACGGAGAGCCCTACGTCAACCCGGTAGCCGGCTGTGCGGGGATCCGGGTGACGTGGAATAGTGAAAAGGCACTGTCCGGTCTGTATTACGAATACACGGATGGAACGATCATGAACAACACAAACTGTGATTTTGCCTATCTGCAAATGACGGAAAACGGGGACTATATGGCATATGATGTACAGGGAAGACCGGTGCGTCTGATTGAAAAAGGGGAGAAGGTCCCGTTTGTGTGGCATGGGGACTCGTGGAGGATCATGCTGGAAGCACAGGTGGGCACGGGCAGAATCCAATCATCTAAAACATACCTGATTCAATAAAGCATACAGGGAATGCTGCAGCTGCTTTCAGCTGAAATCAGAGGCGTTTCAGTGGGATGAGCAATGTCCAAACGCGCCATGTGAGTGAAGCGTGACGTGTTTTTACCCTGCATTCCGTGCGTGCCGGTTTTTGGACAGTGCAAATACTGACTGTGTTTTGGGGAAGGTCTGCCCCTGACACATCCATGCCGTATGGTCACCGAAAGTGATCAATCCATACTCGATATACAATACCGGGGCTGCCGAAAGCAGCGAATGATGATTTGATCGAAAGGAGAGTGCAGGGAGAAACGGCAGTTGGCTGAACCCAATTCCTCCTTCGGCCCGCAGAGGTCGTGGACTCCCTGCCCATGAACGATGAAACGCTGGGTGCATGTGCTCTGGATCTTGGGCACATTTCTGGTCTGTATCCTTGTTGTCCTTGGCATCTGGGGACTGGTGGACGGCATTTTGGCAGGTCCGTGTCCGGAGGGGCTGCAGTACGTGTTTGAGGATGGGCATGCTGTGATCACCGGGTATACGGAATATGAGGCATCGCTTGTGATTCCGTCAAAAATCAAAGGGCGTCCGGTGACGCTGATCCGGTATCTGGGCGACCAGTATACGCTCGAGGAGATCCGGATTCCGGCTGGAGCTCAGGTGGAACAGGATCCGTTTGCGGAATGTTTTGCACTCCGCCGACTGGAGGTGGATGAAAAGAACCCTTATCTCAAAGTGGCTGACGGCGTCCTCTTTTCCAGAGACGGCGAGGAACTGATCTGCTATCCCAGCGCGCTGTCCAACAAAACCTATGAGATTCCGGCGGGTACCAAACGAATCGGTATTGAGGCGTTTAGCTGGGCAGATTTTACGCTGGAGCATGTGATTGTGCCTGAAGGCGTGGAAGTGATTTCTCCGTATGCCTTCAGCCACTGTTTTGGGCTTTTGCATCTGGACCTTCCGTCCTCCCTTCGGGAACTTGGCGGGTCTGCCCTGCTGGAGTGCGGTTTGCACGAAGCTGATCTGACGAAATGCACGCAGCTGACAGCGGTGAAAGACGAGACATTCTCCATGTGTTTTGATCTGGAGCATGTGCGCCTGCCAGGCTCGGTCAAGGACATCGGAAACAGCGCGTTTTCGTATTGCGATGATCTGCTGTGTGTTGAGGTACCGGGCAGGCTGGAACATCTGGGGCAGTCTGTCTTTGAGGCGAGCAAAAAACTGGAATGCGTGATCACGAGCGATGCGCTCCTGACGGCGTACTGTCAGGAGCAGGGAATCCCGGTGAAAGCCCCAGGTGAAGGATAAAGCCGGGAGAAAGGCATGCACTTGCGAATGACAGGGAACAGATGAGAGACGACTTTTCTGACGTTTCAGTCCTGAGCGTTTTTCGGGAAATTCCTGCGGCCCTCGGCAGCCTGCGTCCGGGTACTTCCTTCTGTGTGATCAGATTCTGCAAATGCAATCAAACAGGGTTCCATCGCCTTTGGGCGGTGGAACCCTGTTTTGACAGAGGGTGATCACGGGTCAGCATCCAGTATTTTTTTCGCGCACAGCAGCGGTTCCTGGTGCGCATAATCCCAGGTATGTGCCGCATCGCCCCCGCAGATCTGCCGGTCGGGGCACGCGGAGCAGGTCCTGCTCTTCTGTGTCCGGTCTTCCCGGAACACCGTAAACCGGTTCAGCCAGACATCCATGAAGTTATCCCGGTGGATATTGCCCTGCACGAGTTCGGGCCGGTTTTCAATATCCAGGCAGGAGCAGATATCCCCGTTGCAGCGCACACTGGCTACAAAGATGCCTGCGCCGCACATGAAATACAGGTCCCGGACCATGCGCTCCTTCCGGACACCGAGATAATGCGAACAGCCATAGGTGACTTCCATCGGGCAGTCCGGGTCAAACCGTTTCGCCTGAATCCAGTCCATCAGATGCCGGAAGGAATCGTCATCCAGCAGGAGGTCGTCCGATTCGCAGGCCCGGCCGATGGGCTCGACGTTGATGACGCGCCAGCTGGTGATTCCCATCCGGACAAGGATCGGGTAGAGGCCTTCCAGATCCTGCTGATTGCTCCGGTGCACCACGGTGGTTACCTGGGGATCAAACCCGGCATCCTGCAGGTTGCGGATGCCTGCCACCGCTTTATCCCATGCACCGGCGCTGCGGCGAAGCGCATCATGATGGTCACGGAGACCGTCAAGACTGACGGACACAGTCGACATGCGGGTTCTCCGCAGCATCTGTGCCTGCTCAGGACCGATCAGCGTCGCATTGCTTGTCATGCCCCAGTAAAACCCGAGATCGGAAACGGTCTGTGCGATCTCCTCAAAATCGGGATGCATCAGCGGCTCACCGCCGGTCAGGCAGACCATGGGTTTGGGATCCGGGACGGTTTCAAGCACCTTGCGGACATCGGCTGCGGTCAGACTCTCTCCGGCTCCGGTACAGGAGCTGCCGCAGTGCCTGCAGCGCAGGTTGCATCGGCTGGTTACTTCAAAAAAGAGCCAGGCCAGCTCCGGGTGGATGCGGTACTGATCCCGCTGCAGCGCCTGCTCTTCGAGCTGGTTTCGTTTGAACTGGAGAATATCACGCAACCCTTGTCACCTCTGATTCAGATGGTTTCATCCCATGCGCGGGACGTTGTTCCGGGGCCGGAGGGAGAACCATCCGGCCGCGGTTTCCGCTTTTACCAGAAACCGCCTGGAAAAATCTCAATGGGCTGTGTATCGTCCGGGTCGTAAGGCGATGGTGCAAACGGATCTTCCACAGCCGGAGCAGCACCTCCGCACCGGGGACAGTAGCCCTCATAGTCCACCATTCTTTCCGTGGTCCATGCGTATCCGCACTTTTCGCATGTGTGCCTCCGAAGGACAGGCGGGGGACCATAGATCGTGTTGTGCATGAGCGGAACAAATCGGGGACTGGAGACCGGAGAACCACAATAGCGGCAGTATCTGTCGCCGGATGTCCAGTCCTCTCCGCAGTTGGGGCATACGGGGATTGTTTCCTGCATGGTTGCATACCTCCTGATACGAATTCGCACGTGCGGGATGGAAGAAAAGGGGAAACGGGGATTGCCTGCTCGAATGAAAAGTTCATTCCCCCCTGTCTCCGCTGCCTGTCTACTCGATCCAGAAGTCCTCCGGAAAAATCCGAATGGGCTGAGTTTTTTTCTCGTCATCCGTTGGATCAATGACAGGCGGGGGAAAGCAGATGGAGGCAGACATATCTTCCTGAGCCGGAGCAGCGCCGCCGCACCGGGGACAGTAACGCTCATTGTCCACCATATCATTTGTTTCCCAGGCATAGCCGCACGCTGTGCAGATATGTTTCCGAAGAACAGGCGGGGGGCCGTAGATTTCGGCCATCCTGACTGGAGCAAACCGGGGATTGGTGATCGGGGATCCGCAATAGCGGCAGTATTTGTCGCCTTGCTGCCAGCCTTCTCCACAGTTGGGACAAACAGGAATCTTTTCTTCCATGGCGGCTGTTCCTCCTGAATATCAGTTGAAAGTGTGGGTTGAAAGCAGAAAAAACAGGTGTTCTGCCGGTGCAGCATATGGACAATGGATGTTTGCGGCGGCTGTGGCATGGAGTCGGACCGGGTTATCCGCGAAGGCGGAATATCCTTTTCCAGAAGGACGTCTTTCTTCTGAACCCGGGCGGTCCGTAGACGGTCGGCCTGTTCATGGGGGTGGGATCGGGGCGCTCCGGAGAGCAACCGCAGTGCCGGCAGTACCGGTCTCCTGGAGTCCAGGACTGTTTGCAATTGGGGCATACAGTGACTTTTTCTTCCATAGCTTGCATTTCCTCCTGGATGGTGGATCTGGTGCGAGGGGCGGTCAGGTCGGGAGATGGACGTGAAAACCGTGCAGAGGAGCCGGGCAGGCGGGGACATCACGGCCTTTTTTGCCTTGGAAGATTTTTCCCGGTCAGCATCCGGCACGGGTCGAACACGTCCCTGTCCGTACGCAGCATGAAACGCCTGCTTTTTCACCACTCCGGAGGTTTCGGTCCATACACGATGGGTCTGTTGTACGGACTGGAATCGATATGTTCCAAAGGTGAGCCGCAGGAACGGCAGTACTTGTCTCCCTCTGTCCAGGGCTCCATACAGTTGGGGCAGTTTCCTGCTGGCCGGTTATCCCGTGCAGAAGGCGGCCCATAGATGCGCGCCATTCTCTTGGGAACGAGTTTCAGAGTTGTGAAAGGGGAACCGCAGTACCGGCAGAACCGGCCTCCCGCGGTCCAGGGTTGTTCACAGTTTGGACATACGTATTCTTTTCCCTGCATGGATGGTATTCCTCCTGAATGGTCAGTCTGTAAATGAAGATCTTTCGAATGCAGAATCATTCACCATAACAGCATGAAATGCATCAGACGGTGAAAACCTGCGCTGCTTTTTGGTGCAAAGCGTTCTATCAGCGCTCCTCTTCCAGGACAACCGGCGCGCTTCCGCCGCATTTCGGGCAGAATGCCTGCCTGTCCACCATGGCATGGGTGTTCCATTGATAGCCGCACTGCTCGCACTGATGCATTCTGCTGCGGGGACGCGGGCCATAGATGCACACCATTTCGGACGGGATCATTTTGGGATTGGTCATTGGGGAGCCGCAGAACCGGCAGTACCGGTCCCCGGCGATCCAGTAATTGTCGCAGTTGGGACACACTTCTCTCATGTCCATCTTCATGACCTCCTTGTGTGGATGAAACAGAGTATCCTGTAGAATGATTATTCCGACATTAGGCACCGGTGCAGAGAACTGCTAAATGCCGGGAAAATGAAGCAGGAGAAAGGGATGGACAGAACCACCTGAGAAAACAGCCTTTTCCTGTGACGCGTTTTTTCAATCTTTGCACACAGTATACCATTGAATGCGCCCATGATCCAGCTTTTTCTTGCGTCATGCGGAAAAGCACGGGTGCCGTACATGAAAAATCCCATAGTCGAACGCTGTCTTTGCCATGGAAGGCCTTTGTGGTACAATACTGCCACCAAAGAAAAAGATGGAACAGCCATCCGTGCCGACCGGCATGATGGCCGGGCCGATGAGATGGGGAGGAAACACGATGAAAAAGTATCTGATGGAAGTGTGCTGCGGCAGTGTGGAAGACGTTCTGGCTGCCAGACAGGGCGGCGCGGACCGGGTGGAACTCAATTCCTGCCTGTTTCACGGCGGCCTGACGCCGTCGGTGGGTGAACTGATTGTGGCCAAGGAGATGGTGGACATCCCCGTGATGACCATGGTGCGTCCGCGTCAGGGCGGGTTCTGCTACACGGATGCGGAATTCCGCACGGCGATGGCGGATGCCGAACAGCTGCTTGCGCACGGCTCGGACGGTCTGGTGTTCGGTTTTCTCCATGAAGACGGCACCCTGGATGTGGAGAGATGCCGTCAGATCATTGCCCTGGCCGGTGACCGCGAGAAAGTATTCCACCGGGCGATTGATGTCGCCGCCGACTGGAAGCAGATGCTTGGTCAGCTCATCGACCTGGGTGTGACGCGCGTGCTGACCAGCGGTCTGGAACCGGATGTGTTTTACGGGATTGACACGATCCATGAGATGGTGGAGTTTGCACAGGGCCGGATCCAGATCCTGCCGGGTGCCGGCGTGAACCTCAAGAACATTGACCGGATCATTGAAGGCACCGGGTGTAATCAGATCCATGTGGCGCGTGCGCGCATGCAGATGGATCCTTCCACTGCCAACAACCGTGACATTTTCTACGGCGGCGCACTGTATCCGCCGGAAGACCGGTACGAGATCACCGACGCAGACTACATTGCAAAGCTTCGCGCCCATCTGTAAAGCAGCCAGAGCGCATATCGTGATTGGAGGTCAACATGGACAACAGAACCTGGTTTCGGGAAGCCGGCTTTGGGATGATGGTCCACTGGGGACTGTACTCAGTGCTCGGCGGACAGTACAAAAACAGAATAGCAAAGCCCTATGCCGAGTGGATTCAGTCGCGCTTTGCCATCCCCATCCGGGAATACGAACCCCTGGCTTCCGTGTTCAATCCCATCTGTTTTGATGCCGATGCATGGGTGCGCCTGGCCAAAAGCTGCGGGATGCAGTACATCGTGGTGACCAGCAAGCATCATGACGGATTTGCCATGTATCATTCCCGGGCAGACCGGTACAATATCGTGGACGCGACGCCCTTCCACAGGGATGTGCTCGCCGAGATTGCCGAGGCGTGCTATAAGCACGGGCTGAAGCTCGGACTGTACTATTCCCAGGACCTGGACTGGCACGAGATGCACGGAGGCGGCTATCTGACAGAACCTGTCGGTTGCTGCGGCGTGTCCTGGGACAACAGCTGGGATTTCCCGGATCCCTCGAAGAAAGACTATTCGATCTGCTTTGAGAACAAGATTCTGCCGCAGGTGAAGGAAATCCTGACCGGGTACGGGGATCTGTGCCTGATCTGGTTTGATGTCCCGAATACCCTGACCCGGGAGCAGAGCCGGACACTCTATGACCTGGTGAAGCAGTATCAGCCGGATGCGCTCATCAATTCCAGACTCGGAAATGGCGTGTATGACTATGTCTCGCTCGGGGACAACGAGGTGCCGGAAACCTTCCCGGAGCACATGGAGAGCGATGAGAATTCGTGCGACGGATTCAAACCCAGCCCGTATGGACTGTATGAAACCGCGGCTACGCTGAATGATACCTGGGGCTTTTCCGCCTACGACCAGAACTGGAAGACGCCCGAAGAGCTCCAGCGCATCCGCACGCATCTTCAGGGGCTGGGCATCAACTATCTCCTGAATGTCGGGCCGGACAGCCTCGGGAGAATTCCCGCACCCGCAGAAGCCATTCTGAGAGAGGCGTTTGCATCATGAGCTGGGTGGGGGAAGATACGCAAATGGAAACCCCGCCCATGCACTTCAGACACACCCATCGTCCCGGTTTTCTTCTGGGGTTCATCGACTTCTTTACAGCCGGTCTGTTCTTCCTTGTCTACATGCCCCTCGGCGGGCTGCAGGATGAGATGGAAGAGATCCTGGGGCATCCGGTGATGCCCTACTGGAAAGCGTATCTCCTGGGGATTCCGACGCTGTTTGTCTATCCGCTGATCTGGATGGCACGGATCTCAGAAGAACTGAAGGAAAAGGCACTGGAAATGGGCATTCCCGGACCGCACACCTCATGGTGGCACATGTTCGGGTGGAATCTTTTCGGCCTTCCGCTGATGGGTCCGGCGGTGGCGACGCACCGCTTTTTCAGGACCCTGAATGCTGTGGAAGAGGAACTGAACCGGACAGAAGAAGATCCGGCGCCTGTGGAGGAAACAGGATACTGAGCTTTACAGGGGGCAGGATTGCAGGTCTCCAGGCGAAGACAAGGCAGCATACCGGAGGTGGAACATGGAAATACTGGACATGGTAGATGAAGCAGGGCGGCCGACCGGGGAAACCGTGGACCGGGACGAAGCCCACCGGGAGGGCATTCTTCACAGGACCGCGCATGTATGGATTGTCCGGAAGACAAACGGCGGGTTCGATGTGCTTTTGCAGAAACGGAGCATGGAAAAAGAATCCTTTCCCGGACTGTATGACACATCATCCGCGGGGCATATCCCGGCAGGAGACGAACCACTCGAGTCTGCGCTCCGGGAACTGGAGGAAGAACTCGGCGTGAAGGCCTTCCCGGACCAGCTGAAGACAGCCGGCACCTTCCGGATTCAGTATGAGAAGGAATTCCACGGCCATCTCTTCCGGGACAATGAGTTTACGACCGTGTATGTGCTGGATGCGCCGGTTTCTGCAGAGACCATGCATCTGCAGGAAAGTGAAGTCTCCGAAGTGAGATGGTTTGACCTGAATGCAGTCTGGGATGAAATCCACAGGACCCGGGAACGCTTCTGCGTGCCCGTGCAGGGGCTCGCTGTGCTGAGAAATTATCTTCAGGCGCTTCAGCCTGAAGGCGAATAAAATGACAGGAAAGGCGGACGACCAAGATGAAAATCGGATGCGTCAAAGAAATCAAAAACAATGAATTCCGTGTGGGACTGACGCCGGACAATGTCCGGGCGTATGTCGCTAAAGGCCATCATGTGTATATGGAAAAAGGAGCTGGGGTCGGCTCGGGCTTTTCGGACAATGAATACGTCAATGCAGGCGCTTCCCTGATTGACAATGCGGCGGATGTCTGGCATCTGGTGGACATGATGGTCAAGGTCAAGGAGCCGCTGCCCTGCGAATATGACCTGTTCCACCCGGGCCTGATCCTCTATACCTATCTGCATCTGGCGGCCGACCGTGAACTGACGGAGACCCTCCTGAAGGCGGAGGTGAATGCGGTTGCCTACGAGACCATTCAGGAGAAGGACGGGTCTCTCCCGTGCCTTGCCCCGATGTCTCAGATCGCGGGGCGTCTCTCGATTCAGGAAGGGGCCAAGTATCTGGAAAAACGTTTCGGCGGGGAAGGCATTCTCCTGGCCGGCGTGCCCGGAACACCCAAGGCGAACGTGGTGATCCTCGGCGGCGGCACGGTGGGCATGAACGCCTGCAAGATCGCCGTTGGCATGGGTGCGAATGTCACCATCCTCGATATCAATCTCAAGCGCCTGGAAGAGCTGGACAACATGTTCGGTGCGCATATTCAGACGCTGGTCTCCAGTGACAGCAATATTGAGCGTGTCCTGAAGGATGCAGACCTGGTGATCGGATCGGTTCTGATCCCCGGCGGATCAACGCCCAAGCTGTTTAAGAGAAAGTATCTTTCGGAAATGAAGGAAGGCGCCGTGTTTGTGGATGTCGCCATCGACCAGGGCGGCTGCGGCGAGAGCAGTCATGTCACCACGCATGACGATCCGGTGTACATGGAGGAAGGCGTCGTGCACTACTGTGTCGGCAACATGCCCGGCGCCGTGCCGCGCACGAGCACGATTGCGCTGACCAATGCGACCTTCCGTTACGGCCTTGAGATTGCAGACAGGGGTCTGGAAAATGCCTGCAGGGAGAATGAAGCCATTGCAAAGGGCGTCAACTGCTATCTGGGCCAGCTGGTGAATTCGAATGTCGCTGCGGCCCATGCGATGGATGCCGCAGATCTCCTGGGTGAGATCGGTTATTGGAAATGACAGGGGCAGGCTTCCTGTTTCCCGGCAACTGAAAAACAGCATCGCGCGGTGCTGTTTTCGATTGCCGGGATTATACATCATAGGTTTTGTCAATGGCTTTCAGTTCGCGGAAGGTATCGATTTCGACGATATCCTGATCACTGCATTCCCGCACTTCCACGGCATAGTTGTTTTTGGCATAGACAAGCGGAACCTGTTCCCAGTAGCGTTCCTTGCCGCCGGGGGAAGCATAGACCGCGGCAATATCCTGCGACAGCTTATGTCCGTCGGCATCATTCCAGTAGGAGATGCCGACCATCTGCCAGATATCATCGCCCTCGCCGCCGACTTTTTCCTCCTGAATGATGCCGTCCTTCACGCGGAAGCACCAGTCATCGGTGCGGGACTTGGGGATGGCCAGAAAATCGGATGTGTAATGATATTTCCGGATGATGGACGGATTGGAAATGACCAGGTCTGCCTCAAACACATAGGCGTTGGAGAGCAGATAGCGCGCTACCAGTGCGGAGGAGATGTTGTTGGCTTCGTTGTACAGTGGGTTCTCGAGAAAACGGATCATCGGATACTTGTACAGCAGCTGATCAAACTGCTCGGAAAGGTAGCCGCGGACAATGTAGATCTCATGAATCCCGGCCTGCAGACAGGCATCGATCAGGGTGTCGATGATGCGCACGCCGTGGACACGCACGAGGGGCTTGGGGGTGTTGAACGTGATGGGCACCAGACGGCTGCCGAAACCGGCGGCAATGAAGATGGCGCGTTTGGCCCGATAGGGTTCGAGCGCGGTGAGGCCTTCATTGGTGATTTTTCCGTCGGACACATACTTGAGCTCCGAGAGCTCCTTCATGATGCGGTTGATTGTGCCCAGAGAATGCCCTGTGGTCTTTTCCAGGTTGCGCTGGGTCTGCAGTCTTTCGGAGGTGGCCATGATTTCCAGAAGATCAAACTGTTTCCTTGTCAGCTGTTTCATACTAATCCTTTCTATGGTTAACCGCGGGAAAGCGCATGCTGTTTCCGCGGATGGGCAGAAATGTTCTGTTTTCAGGAGAGAAGGCTGCATGGACTGGCACTGCAGCGGTATATATATCGGACACAGGGGTGTGTTCGTTGTTCAGAGTGAAATCGAACGGCCGGAAAGGCGAACGTTCGGAACTCTTTGTCTGGGTCTATCATAAAGGGTCTTTCATCTTTCGTCAACTGAAAGATTTGCAGAAAAGATACAAAATGGATCGTTTTCGGCCGAAACCGGTTTCGTTTGCAAGAAAGACGAAGACTGCCCAAGTGGGATGAGAAGAAGAGTCAGAGAGGATGCCGCCCTGTTCATTTCCGGCGCAGGAAGCTGGTTCCTGTCAGGAGGAGTCCGGCGAGAAGGAGTGCCGCACAGCCCCATCCGGGGAGAGGCGGCAGCAGGCTGAAGGCATTGACCAGAATATGCAGCGCGGCGGGGAAGAGGAGAGAGGCTGAGGACTCCAGCAGGATGCACGCAAGGATGCCGAACACGAGGGCGGCCGGGCCGGTCCCCTGATCCAGATGTCCGGCTGCGAACAGGAGCGCCGAGAAGAGGGAGGCGCCCCACACAGGCACATTCTTTCGGAACGTCAGATAGCCTTCCCCACGAAAAACCCATTCCTCCAGGAGCGGCGAAAGAAGCACGAGATCCAGAAGAATCAGGATTTCCCGGAAGGACAGGGAACTTTTCAACGGCTCAGCCGTCTGAAAGAACAGACGGAGGACCTGGAGGATGCCGAAAAAGAGCAGCATCAGACCGGCGGAGAGAAGGAGCCGGGGCGTTCTCTGCAGCATCATTTGCTTTGGGTTTTTCCTCAGACGGATCACACAGGGGATCAGCCAAATGGCATCCAGGACAAGCGCAGCGATTCCGCGGCTTGCCGCATCTGGAATGAGACGCCCGAGAAGAAAGCGGCTCCCGGTCAGGGCGATCGCGAGAAGAAGAGGAAAAATCGGTCTGGCTTTTGTGTCCGGCAACTGTCTTCCTCCTCCCCGGGGATTCCGTTATCTGGTGTGAGGGCTATTACCGACACACGCTGCATTATACACTATTTTGGTCCGGAATTCTGTGTTTCAGACGCTAAGAAAAAGACAAATTTGTATCTCTTCTGTTTTTGAAAAGGCAATTCCCTTATGGGAAACATTTCAGTGCCTGATCCGTTAATTATCTGAAGTCACAAAAATGTTACAATCCGAAACACAGAGGATTCAGCGCTTTGCACAGGGTCGAACACGAAGGGGGAAATTGACATGAAACGGAGCATTCTTTGGCTTATCCTGCTGACGGGCATCCTTCTGCTCGTCCATGCGTCCGCGCTCGCGGACAGCTGGACGTGTCTGAGCTGCGGACAAACGGGCAATACGGGGAACTATTGTCCCAGCTGCGCTGCGCCAAGACCTGTCACGACCTGGACGTGTGCGGTCTGCGGGCAGAGCGGCAATACGGGAAACTACTGCCCCAACTGCAGTGCCAGCCGCAATGACTCGCCAACTTTCACCGGGGTGATGGCCAGTCTGAAGAGCAAGGTTCCCACCAGAACCGGCCCTTCCACTGCGTATGATGAACCCGGGACCTTTTTCTCCAGTACATGGCAGAGTGAACGTGTCCGGGTGGTTTCCAAGGCATTTGGCAGCGGTGTATGGTGGGTGCAGATTGAATTTCAGACCCGGGAAGGCCTGATGCGTGCCTACACCGGCCTCAAACGCGTGGACGTTGACATCGACACGATTCCCGAGGAGACCTGTCTCGGGTACGGCATGATGAATCTGGCCGGCGATGTCCAGGGGTATTACGGCCCGGGCACCGAGTATGCGGTCATCCCGCGGGAGGTCCCATGGAGCGTGGATGTCTCGATCTGGGCATCCGAAAACGCCTATTATCTGGTCGAATTCTATGACGACGGGCTGTCCTGCCTGCGCAGGGCCTGGGTGCCGCGAAGCTGGGTGGACGTCTACTAAATCGTGTATACAGAGGATAAAGGAAAGGGATGAAGACTGTGAAACATCTGAATCGGCTGATCTCCCTGCTGCTTGCCCTTGTTCTGGTCCTTCATGGAACCTGCGCCATGGCTGACTGGAGCGGCTGGGACTGTCCCGTGTGCGGACAGACCGGCAACACCGGGAATTACTGTCCGAACTGTGCCGCTCCGCAGCCGTCTGCAACATGGACCTGCCCGCGCTGCGGTCAGACGGGGAACGAAGGCAATTTCTGTTTCAACTGTGCCTATCCCAGGCCGTCCTCTGAAACATGGATCTGCCCGCAGTGCGGAAAGATCAATATGGGACATTTCTGTGATTACTGCGGGTACCCGCCGGCCGACAGAGAGACAGGGATTCCGTACTTGTCAGAACTTTACCGTCCTGTTTGGGGCTACATGCCCGAGCTGGATGATTCCTCCCAGCGCCGCCAGTCGAAGGCCGGGCCGTCGAGGGAGTATCCCCGTGCCGGTGCCTACAAGCCCTGCAAGGTGCGGCAGGCGGAAGCGTATTTTGTCGAGGGAAACTATGTACTTGTCCACCTGAAGTATCAGACAGTGGAAGACCGCTTCCTGTATTTCCCGACCTATTGCTTTGCCAGCCTTCGGAATGTCCCGGTAATCGATTCTCTCAGCGGGATCAGCGCATGGACGCCGAGATCCACGACCGCATTCTGGGGGCCGGGCAGCCAGTACACGACCTTTGAGGACTTCGGGACCTATGGCGGGGAGCAGATCACGGTCTTTTTCCGGGAGAACGGATATGTGTACGCCGAGTACACCACCTCCGCCGGTCCGGTTCGGATGTGGCTTCCCGAGAGCAGTGTGGAATATAACTGATTCTGTCTGCGCTTAAGGCACGGGCGGGACAGTGGAGGGAGGAAACGCGATGAGAAAATGGACTGCCATCCTGCTGGTTATGGGAATCCTCTGCCTCCAGGCGGGGGCACTGGCAGAATGGACCTGCCCGAACTGTGGGCAGACGGGCAACACCGGCAATTTCTGTCCGAACTGTGCCGAGCCCCAGCCTGCGTCATCCTGGACCTGTCCCAACTGCGGACAGGAAGGCAATACCGGGCGTTTCTGCCCGAACTGTGCCTTCCCGAATCCGAACGGGCAGGCGCTCTGGACATGTCCCGTGTGCGGGCTTGGAAATGCCGGGAGATATTGCACAGGCTGTGCATGGGATTCAAAGGCGGGGCACGGAGGCGATGCGTCTGCGGCTGTAATGACCGGGCGGTATGAACTGCAGCATCCGGGCATGAGCAGCACAACGCCCGGGGATACGGTCACGATTCATGAAGCAAACCGGGACAGCATCACGTTCTCTGTCATCTGGTCCGGCATCTACCGCATGGCGGAGATCACGGGGAAGGGTACAAACGGCGTGTATTCCTTTGTGTATGCTTCCGGCGGGGATACGGTTCAGGGATTCCTTTCTGCCCGCGGAAACCGGCTGCATCTTTCGCTCACCTCGGTTTCGGGGTCGAATGGGCTTCTGGAAATCCTGATGAATGAAGGCTACATGTCCGGCGATTATACGTATGTCGGAGGGAACTCCGTCTCCGGCGGAACTTCCGTTGTGCTGAAAGAGGATGCATGGAAGGTCAATGTGCGTGCAGAGCCCGATGTGAATGGCCGGGATATCGGGACGCTCCAGCGGGGAGACAGCGCGCCGTATCTGGGTGAAAGCCGCAGGGATGCGCGCGGCGTGATCTGGTACCGGATCCGCTGGATGGGCGGAGACGGCTGGATTTCATCCATCTATACCCTTCTTCAGTAAGAAAAGACACAGCAGGGGGGAACAGCCTCCTGCTGTGTCTGCGTTTTTCGGCAGCGCATGGCTTGCTGCCGTTTTCTTATTCCTCTTTTTTCGGGTAGCTCTCCAGTGTTTCGACAAAGCACTTCAGCTGCTCATTGGCGTCAAAGTAGGCGTACTCGCCGCCGCCGTCCCCGTATTTGCCGCGCTGGATGCATTTGGGGCCGAACTGCTCAAGGGCCAGCACCTTTTTCTCGGTGTCGCTGACCTGGAACGCCAGGTGATGCATCCCCTCACCGTGTGTGTCGAGGAATTCCTTCCAGACGCTCGGCTTGTCGTTAGGCTCAATGAGCTCAATCTGGATATGCGGGCCCACATCGAAAAAGGCCATTTTGCAGTTGGCTTCGGGGGCTGGCTGACCATAGACAGTGGTGCCGGTGACGGAAAACTCGCCGCCGTCGCAGGTCGGAGGAACGGGCACGCCGAGGAATTCGGCAAACGTGCGCTTGGTGGCTTCCACGTCCTTCACGATGAAGCCGACCTGGGCAAGGGTACAGGTGTCAAGAATACCGGCCATACAAAGAACCTCCTGAAATGAATCGGACTGCTCTGAGACTCAGAAGCGCGTTTTTTTCCCTGCTGGATGGAAACTGCAGAAAAACACGCTGAATGTGAGCGCAGAGGATGATGGGTTTTGTGTTAATGGCATTATACAAAGCGTGAATTCATGTGTAAAGAACCATGAAGGGAAATGCTGCCCATGGGATTGGGCGTTTCGGGAAGGCGGCATCAGGAAACATGAAAAAGCCATTCGCTGACCGTTGCAAACACGCCGTCTCCCATCTATAATCCGCCTCAGAGCAACACAAAACTGAAAATTCAGGGAGGCGGTCAGATGATCAGCAAAGATGGATTCATCCAGATCAATATTGTGGTCAAAGACATTGTCACAGCGGCAAAGAAATGGGGCGAACTGCTCGGGATCCCCACCCCGGAAATCCGGATCAATCATCTCACAGGCGGAGAAAACTATACCTACCGCGGGGAGCCGGTTTCCTGTGATCTCCTGGTGGCCGACATTCCCATGAACGGATTTGTCAGTGAACTGCACCAGCCCATCGGCGGGCCGAGCTCGTTTCAGGAATTCCTGGACAAGCATGGAAACGGCGTCCACCACATCGGGTTTGAGGTGGGGGACCGGCGGGATGCAGTCATTCAGGAACTCTCAGACGCCGGATATGATACCACCAGGACGCTCGGCATCTATCCCGGGAGCAGCTGGACGATTGTGGACAGCGAGGAGACGCTCGGCGTGAATCTGAATATCAAGCCAAAGCGGTGATAGGACGGAGGAAGGCAAACCATGGCTGGGCCTCTCATGGGGCGCATGCAATGGAAGCCGGACCGGGCGCGGAAGATCATGGCCCGGGAGACTGCGCACCATCCGTACCCATTGTGATGGTGAGCAGCTGGAAGAAAAACAAATCAACTGGCCGGGAGGATCACGAACAGCAGACTGTTCCGGATGCTTCCGATCTTTTTTATGCAGACCTGCCGGTCGCGGCAGCCAGGTTTCGGGCGGATTGTTTTCAATCTGTTTTCTCAGAAAAAGGCAGAGCAAAAGGCATGCTGCGGTGCTTGCCCCGGCGCAGGGTTTGGAGTATACTGCCTGCCGTCGGTCCTGCGGAAACGCGCCGTTTCTGAAACGACGGCCGGCGGATGAGGAAAAGGATGACGGGCATTCGAACAGCTTCGGTTGGGGACTGCGGCGGGATTCTCCGGATGATCCGTGCCCTGGCACGGTATGAGAAGATGGAGGACCAGGTGGTCGCGACGGAGGAATTGCTCCGCGAGTGGATTTTTGAGAAGAAAAAAGCCGAGGTGCTCTTCGCCACAGAGGACGGAAAGGATGTCGGGTTTGCGCTGTTTTTCTATAACTTCTCCACGTTTCTCGGGCGGGCCGGGATTTACCTGGAAGACCTGTATGTGCTGCCGGAGTACCGGGGAAAAGGACATGGGAAGGCGCTGCTGAAGAGGCTGGCACAGATCACGCTGGAGCGTGGCTGCGGGCGGCTGGACTGGCAGTGCCTGGACTGGAATGAGCGCAGCATTGCGTTTTATCGGTCGCTGGGGGCAGAAGCGCTGGAAGACTGGACAGGCTATAGGCTGAGCGGAAAGACACTGGAGGAGATGGCAAAATGACACGGGATCTTCGGGAAAACAGGACAGTCGGTGCGATTCTTCTCAATATGCTGCTTGCTGCCGTGAGCCTTTTTGTCAACGGGTTCGGGGTGTACCTGACCATTCAGGCGAACCTCGGGGCAGCGCCCTGGGATGTGCTGAACCTCGGCGTCTCCAAAACCCTCGGCATTCTCTACGGGAGCGCGTCCATTGCGATCTCCCTGACGATTCTGGTCATTGACATTCTCCTCCGGGAACCGATCGGGATTGCGATGTTTATCGATGCCGTGACCGTGGGCAAGGCGGTGGACTTTTTCAATGCCATTCATGCGGTGCCGCAGTGCCATTCGCTCGTGACCGGCATTCCCGTCATGCTCTGCGGCCTCGTGATTTTGGCCTACACCCAGTACACCTACATGATCGCCTCCCTCGGCTGCGGGCCGCGAGACACGCTCCTGGTGGGTCTTGCCAAACGTGTGAAAAAGATTCCGATCGGCGCAGTCAGCATTGCGCTGCTCTCCACCGCGACGCTCATCGGGTTCCTGCTCGGCGGACCTGTCGGCATCGGCACCCTGATCTGTGCGTTTGCGACCGGTCCCATCATGCAGATGGCGTTTCGCAGCGTGCACTTCGATGCGACCTCAGTCCATCATCAGCGCCTGCAGGATTCCCTGCGCGTGGCGGTGACCAGATAAGGAGCAGCCATGCAGAAGCTTACAGAGTGCCCGGAGGACCTGATCCGTTCAGTGCCCCTCCTGATCCTTCTCTTCGGGGACGAGGCCTGCGCGCCGTGCCATGCCCTTGAAAACCGGCTCGATAGCTGGACGGCAGCGCATCCGGAGGCAGAGGCCCGGTATATCCCGATCCGGGAGCAGCAGGCGGCCTGTGCGCAGATGGGCATCTTCTCCGCCCCGACCGTCCTCATCACCATGGACGGACAGGTGATTGCCCGGGAAAGCGGGTATTTTTCACTGGAACGGATGCTGGAAAATGTCGAACGGGTGCTTGCCCTTCGGGAGGCATGATCCTCTGCATACAAAGCGGCGTGTGCCGCTTTTTTCTTTGCTTCCATCCTGAAATTCAGGTATAATGGGGTCAGCAAAAACAGCAATACAGCCAAAAAGGAGGAGACATCCTGATGAGAAAAATCATGGCTTTGATTCTGTGCCTTCTGCTGCTCGGTCTGACAGGCACTTCGGCGCTTGCTGTCACGATGAAACGGGGCAGCCAGGGCGACAGTGTGCAGTACATCCAGGAGATGCTCATTGAGATGGGGTTCCTGAATGACGTTGCGGACGGGAAGTTTGGCAAGAAGACAGAGGCCGCCGTGAAGGCCTTTCAGAAGTATATCGGGGAAAAGCAGACCGGGCGGCTGACGGACGATGGGCAGGGCCATGTCTATGAACTCTACTCCTATGCCACGGGCATGGGGGCGGAGGACGGGCTTGGCGAGGATGAGCTGATGGAGATCTATCCCTCGCACTGCAGCTGGGACGGAAAGAACGCCTGGGGTGCCGAGTTCTGTTACAGGCATCTGGAGCAGAAGCTCATTTCCCAGCAGATGAGCGTCAAGGACCCGCCCCCGCAGCTGGAGGAAATGCTGGAAAAGCGCCTCATCGAACAGTGGACGTGGGCGATTGAAAGCATGTATGATGCATGGGAAGCGGAAGTATCAGAGGACGGCGAAGCTGCGCTGGCCCTGGAGCGGATGGCGTATGAGGCGGCCCTGGAGGGCATGGAAGACAGCCCGGACAAGGCGGTCTGGATTGAGCAGAAGGGCATCAGCCTGTGCCAGAAAGTGTACGGGGAGCTGGGCGTCGGAGCGGACGGAGAAAGCGAAGGAGAAGACGAGTGAAGACGATTCATCATGTGGCCATCATCTGTTCGGACAGGGACAAGGCGCTGGACTTTTATCATGAGAAGCTGGGCTTTCCCATCATCCGGGAGCACTACCGCGAGAAGCGGGATGACTGGAAGATTGACCTTGAGATGGATGGGTGTGAACTCGAACTGTTCATCATGAAAAACTGTCCGAAGCGGCCGTCCTATCCGGAAGCATACGGGCTTCGGCATCTGGCCTTTCGGGTAGAAGACGTGGAAGCTGCTGTCCGGGAGCTGGAGGCCAAAGGCATTGCCTGCGAGCCGGTCCGTGTGGATGACTATACCGGGAAAAAGATGACCTTCTTCTTTGACCCGGACGGGCTGCCCATGGAAATCCACGAATAAGAAAAACGCTGTGCGCGGATTGCGCACAGCATTTTTGTTACAGGATCAGTCGAGTTTCAGGATCATTTCAAGGAGGCGTCTGGTACTCGCCCGCACGCAGTCCGGGGAAAGCGTCCCATCCTTGACGGCGGCCAGCACGGTATCCGGCATGCCGCGCGGCATCTTGATGTCGTTGCCAGCTGCAATTTCCCGGTCATGGTTGGTGGAATGGTTCCACCAGTCCGTGATCACCAGGCCCTGGTAGCCCCACTCGCCGCGGAGGATATCGGTGAGGAGTTCTTTGTTCTCGGATGCGCGGACCCCGTTGACAATATTGTAGCTGGTCATGAGCGTCCAGGGCTGGGCTTCCTTCACGGCAATCTCAAAGCCCTTCAAGTAGATTTCGCGCAGCGCGCGCTCGGTGAGCCTGGAATCGCTGTCGGCCCGGTTGACTTCCTTGTTGTTGCAGGCAAAGTGTTTGACGCAGGCCGAGATGCCCTGGCTCTGCACGCCGCGCACCATGGCGGCTGCCATTTTGCCGGTGAGGAGCGGATCCTCGGAGTAGTACTCAAAGTTTCTTCCGCACAGCGGATTGCGGTGGATATTCATCGCCGGAGCCAGCCACACCCCGATGCCGTTCTCCTTGTTCTCAAGCGCGGCTGCGCGTCCGATTTCCTCGACAAGCGCTTCATCCCAGGTGCAGGCGAGGAGCGTCGCACAGGGGAAGGCCGTGGTGGTGACGCCGCACTGTTTTTCAATCCTGAGCCCCGCAGGGCCGTCGGCGGTCATGACATTCGGGATGCCGTGGCGCCTGAGCCCGCCCAGACCAAAGGTGTTGGCGGGGCCGCGGTTGGCCTGGCCGCCGAGCATGGAGATCATTTCCTCGTAGGTCAGGCTGTCCAGCAGCGCATCCATGGTCGCCCTGCCCTCGGCGACATCGAGAAGCGACGGCTCAAGCATGGTGGTATGCCGGCAGGCATTGCACGGGTTTTCCGGGGCCGGACCGTGCTGGAAACGGCTCTCATCCATTTTGGGGAAAGGCAGGGGCTCTGCGTTCTCCACTCTTGCCTGGGTGCCGTCGGCCATCAGGCGCCAGTCGACCTGGCGCGGAGGGCAGTGCGCACTCAACTGTTCCAGGATGAGATCATCTTCGAGATGCCAGATGAAGGGAATCTGCGCGGCACTGCGCACATTGTCCCCAAGGTAGAAGCCATACGCGCCTTTTTCCAGCACCCATGCCGAGCGGCAGACCGCGCCGGTATCGTCATAGCTGGCCAGACGGAAAAGTGGGATGCGAAGTGCGACCTCCTCGGAGGCACCGGGTGCCAGCATGGCGGTCTTTCTGAACCCGATGAGCACCCGACCGGGCTTGGTCAGGCGGCCTTCAGGCGGCGCGGCATAGATCTGAACGACCTGTCTGCCGGGGCAGTCCCCGGTATTGGTGACCCTGGCTGAGACACAGACGAAGCCGTCGCGGACCGCGCAGGCAGCACCGCTCAACTCAAAGGTGGTATAGCTCAGGCCGTAGCCGAAGGGGTAGCAGACGAGGTCTGCGGCACCGGGAATGGTTTCAAAGTACCGGTATCCGACAAAGATATCCTCATGGTAGGTCACATAATCTTTGGATTCATTGAAGGTATCCGAGGAGGGATAGGCGCCGAAATGGACGGCAAAGGTATCCGACAGATGGCCGGAGGGCACCGCATCCCCGCAGAGGAGATCTGCGGCGGCCAGGCCGCCTTCAATGCCGCCCTGCCAGGCGAGCAGCGCGGCCTGGATGCCCGGCGCATTGCGGAACCAGCCTGTATCCATCATGCCGCCAGTATTGAGGACGACCACGACATACGGGAAGGCAGAGGCGACCTCCCGCACCATGGCATCCTCCTCATGGCTCAGATAGAAGTCCCCGTCATACGGCGTGCCGCTGCGGTCCCAGCCTTCGCCGGAAAAGCGGCACAGGGTGATGACAGCGACCTCCGTTTCCTCACGGGCAGCACGCAGCAGGTCCTTTGGAACCGGCGGCTCCTGCAGGCGTCCGGGCTCTTTCTCGAGCGCATACTGCGCCAGGGTATACTCCTCGTAATAGGCTGAGAGCGGGGCAACAAGGGAGACTTTTCCCTCCTGCTCCTTCAGGCGGAGTCCATCGAGCAGGCTGCGGCTGTAGGCTGTGGTGACATCGCCGCTACCGCCGCCTCCCTTGACATAGTCGGCCTGCGCCTTGCCGAACACGGCCAGACGCGTTCCGCGTCGGAAGGGGAGCAGATGACCTTCATTCTTGAGCAGGACCATGCCCTCTGCGGCCGCACGCCTTGCCAGAGCGAGATGGTCTTCGCCGGCGGTAATCCGCCTTCCGTCTTTTCCCATGGGAACCAGGGGCATATACTGGATACGCTGCCATTTGACCGACATGATGATTCCTCCTGCCTGGTTTCTCTTCATATGTTTTTAGTACGCTTTTTTCGGGAAATATCCTGCAGGAAAACCGGTTGCTGCAGGGGTTTCTCCTGAAAAAAGATTGTCAAGCACAGAAAAGAAGCATACAATGACAGAAAAGCGGGACAAACATGAACAGGAAGGGCACGAATGGTTCCACAGGCCCTTCTGTTTCGGACCGCAGACATGAAACTGACAGATGAGTGGGAGGATGCATATGAAAAAACAGCTGGCTTGGATTCTGGTTCTTCTGATGATGATTCCCCTTGCAGCGCAGGGACTTGAGTACTGGAATGAGGGAACAGAGGTTCTGGGATCGATCGAGGCGTACGTGGAATCGCTCACAGATGCGCAGTCCCCGGCGTATCTTCCGCCGGAAAAGCGCATTGCGGTGTTTGACTCGGACGGCACGCTCTACGGAGAGCGGTTCCCGACGTATCTGGACACGTGGCTCCTGATTCACCGCCTCGCGCACGATTCGACGTATACCGCAGCTGAGGCGGACCGTGCCTGGGCGCTGGAGGCAGAAGCGGCGCTACTCCGGCATGAAGCCGAGCCCAAATCCCCGCGCTCCGGCGCACAGATGGCAGCGGAGGCCTTCCGGGGGTTCACCGTGGAAGCGTACCGCGCCTATGCGCGGGAACTCATGGGCACAAAGGTCGAAGGCTTTGAGGGCATGACCTATGGGGAAGGATTCTTCCGGCCCATGGTCTCCCTGGTCAAATACCTTCGGGAGAAAGGATTTACCGTCTTTATTGTCTCCGGCGCCGAACGCAATCTGCTCCGGGAGCTCATCACCGGCGTTCTGGATGCATGGGTGCCCCCGTACTGCGTGCTGGGCAGCACGTTCTCCCTGTGTGCGACCGGTCAGGGCGAGAAGCAGGGTCGGGATTACAACATCTCAGATGCTGATGAGATCCTCATGGAGGGGAATCTGGTCAGCAAGACCCAGAAGCTCAACAAGGTGATCAGCATCATCCAGGAGATCGGACAGGTGCCGGTGCTGGCCTTTGGCAACACATCCGGCGATTTCTCCATGGGCACGTATGTCGTGCAGCACGGCGGCAAAGCGTACATGCTTCTGTGCGATGACACAGAGCGCGATTACGGGGATCTGAAGGTCGCAGAGAAGTTCCGCGGTGAGTGCGAAGCACTCGGCTTTGAAACGATCTCCATGAAGGAAGCCTTTGCCACGATTTACGGGGACGAAGTCCACAAGGTGGAGGAAGAGGCGCTTTCCCCGGCTGCCTGAAAACACCAGAAGCAAAAACAGCCCGGATCATCAGCTGATCCGGGCTGTTTTATGATGCCATGATTATGCTTCGCGGTTGGGATACCAGGCGAGGAGTTTTTCGCCGAGCAGTTTGCCGATCGCTTCGACAAAGTAGAAGTCGCCGTAGTTCATCTGGATATGGCGGCCGGGGATATCATGATACGCGCTGGTGCACTTGGTGAACACGGCCGGCGTGGCCTCGGTCCAGTCGGCGCAGGTCTGTTCCTGGGCCTGAAGAATCTTCAGTGCGGCCTCATAGTACATGCGGCCCTCGCACTCGGGCACGAGGCGGGCGATTTCAAGGAGGCCGGAAGCGGCGATATTGCCGGCGGCGTTATCGCGCAGGTCCGGATCCTTCGGCTGGCGGAAGTCACACTTCGGGACCCAGTCATCGCTGACCTGGCTGATGAAGTAATGCGCGACGCGCTTGGCGGTATCGAGGTATTCCTGCTTGCCGGTGTGCAGGTAGCTCAGGGCAAAGCCGTGGAGTGCCCAGGCCTGGCCACGGCTCCAGCTGGAACCGCTCTCAATGCCCTGTCCGCCGGGATTGTCGAGGAATTCACCGGTCAGAGGATCGAAGATCACGATATGATTGCAGCTGCCATCGGGACGGACAAAGGCCTGCATGGAGGTATCCGCATGCTTCATGGCGATCAGCTTATAGCGCGGATCCCCGGTGACTTCGCTCGCCCAGTAGAGGATCGGGAGGTTCATCATGCAGTCGATGATCGCCCAGCCCTCACGGCCCTCGCCGTTCCACGCACGGATAAAGCCGTTGGGGTTAAAGCGTCCGGCAAGGATTTCGGCCGCGAACAGCGTGCGGTCATAGCTGTCGGGATTCTTTTCCAGCGCATAGCGGACACCGGAGTGAATCAGCCACATGAAGCCGACGTCATGGCTGAGGTTTTTGAAGTTGGCCAGCGCGGCATCCAGCATCTTTTCCGTGCGGATGGCTTCCTCGCGATACAGTTCTTTCCCGGTCATGCGGAACATCTGCCACATGGTGGCCGGCCAGAAGCCGTTGGTCCACCAGCCGATGTCGGTCTTTTTCCACTGTCCGTTCTCGGTGGAGTAGGGCATATAGTCGACTTCATTGGCCTTTTTGACGCCATAGGTCATTTTCTGGTCCAGACGGGCCTTCATGTCGAGTACCCACTGGGTCAGTTCGGGATTGGCTGCGGTTTCCTTCACGATATCAAAGCTCATTTGTCTACGTTCCTTCCCATTTCAAAGTAAAGGCGCCGAAGAGCGGAGCTCTCCGGCGCAGCTCAGTGATTAACCCTTGACAGCACCCACCATGACGCCCTTCACGAAATACTTCTGGAGGAAGGGATAGATGCACAGCACGGGGACTGTGGTCAGGATGATGGTGGAGTACTTAATGGCCTCCGCATACTGGTTGACCATGTCGTTGTCGGAACCGGCGGAGTTGAGGACGTTGGAGTTGGCGATGAGAATGGAGCGCATCACGTTCTGGATGGGCAGCTTCTCATTGTCGGCGAGATACAGGGATGCATTGAACCATGCATTCCAGTGGCCGACGCCGTAGTACAGGAGCAGCACGGCGATGGTGGGCATGATGAGGGGCAGAATGATGCGGAAGACAATGATGATGTCATTCGCACCGTCGAGGTAGGCAGACTCGGTCAGACTTTCCGGCACGCCCTGGATGGCGGTGCGGCAGATGATCGAGTTGTACACGCTCATGGCGCCCGGCAGGATCAGAGCCCAGAGGCTGTTGTACAGCCCCAGATCACGGACGTTCAGGTAGGCGGGAATCATGCCGCCGGAGAAGAACATCGTGAACATGACGAGGAACTGGATGACCGGCTTGAACATCAGGTTCTTCGAAGCCATCACATAGCCGCAGAAGAGCGTCAGGATGATGTTGATGGGCAGGGAGACCAGAAGCACGATCAGGATGTTCTTATAGCCCGACAGAAGCAGGGGATGGGAGAACGCAAGGCCATAGGAGCCTGCGGTGAATCCGTGCGGCCAGAAGATGGCGCCGGGGTGCGCGACCAGATAGGCGTTCTCTGTAAAGGAAGCGCACAGCACATACCACATGGGGTACAGGGTGACAAAGCAGAGCAGCAGCATAATGATGATGTTGACCACGTCGAACACTTTGCTGCCAACAGATTCCTGAATATGATTCTTGGACTTTCTGACAGTTGTCATGGTTCGCTTCCTCCTTTCAGAACAGACTGTTTTCACTCACTCTGCTGGAGATAAAGTTGGTGGCCAGCAGGAAGGTGACGTTGACGAGGGTGTTGAACAGGCCGATGGCCGTGGAGTAGGAATACTGCGGTGTGCCGCCCGAGAAGGACAGGCGGTAGGTATAGGTGGAAATGATGTCGGAGACATCATAAATATTCGAATTGTAGAGCAGCAGGGTCTTCTCATAGCCCACGTTGAGGATGTTGCCCATGCGCAGGATGAAGAGAATAATGATGGTCGGGAGAAGACCGGGCAGCGTGATATGGAGAACCTGCTGGAAACGGTTGGCTCCATCAATCCTTGCAGCCTCATACTGCTCCTGGTCAATGCTCGAGAGCGCGGCCAGGTAGATGATGGAGTTCCATCCAATGGTCTGCCATATCTCCGATATGATATAGATCGTCCGGTAATAGGCCGAGTCAATCAGCCAATTCTGCCGGGTTCCGCCGAAGGCGGTGACCAGATCGGAGATGAGGCCGTCCTGCTGGCAGTAGACGCGGATCAGAGCACAGGTGACGACCATGGAGATGAAGTAGGGCATGTAGGTGATCGTCTGGACCGTCCTCTTGAACTTGCTGCTCTTGATTTCGTTGAGCAGCAGGGCCAGCAGAATGGGTGCCGGGAAGCCGAAGATAATGGTGAGCAGGGAGATGATGAAGGTGTTGCCGATGAGACGGCCGAAATAGGGATCGGTGAAGAAACGTTCAAACCATCCGTACCACGGATCCATCCAGGCGCTGCGCTCAATGCCGCGGGTGGGCTTGTAATTCTTGAAGGCAATCACAAGGCCGTACATGGGCTTGTAGCAGAACAGGGCGAGGTAGACAAGCACCGGGATGATCAGGACATATTTCCATTTGTTCAGTTTCCAGTCGCGCACAACGCGCTGGGCAAAATTCAGATGCCGGTAGTGGGCGACCACTTTGCCGCTTCTGGCAGTCATGCCATCAACCTCCTTGGAAGCATATGGAAGTTTTGCTGCCGCAGAAAAGCCGGCGGCAGAGTCAAACGCACACGTGCTGAGGATGAGAAATCCTGAAAAGAGGGGAGGAGGACGCGGATGCATCCTCCTCCTGGTAATTCAACTTGGACGAAACCAGCGAGTTCAGATGACTGACTCAGAGGATCCGTTTCTGATTAACGGGCCTGATAACGGTCCAGAGCGCCCTGACGGATCGCGAGAATCTTTTCGAGGTTCAGGGAACCGAAACCTGCGAGGTAGGCTTCCCAGACGGCGTCATCATTGATGTCCTTGGAGCCGTTGATGAACGCTGCATAGTTTTCAGCCACGTAGGTGTTCAGGTTGCTGTTGCCGCCGAGCAGGTCGAGCTGATCGCTTTCATCGGTGGTGAAGGTGATGCCGACCGGCCACTTCCAGCCGCCGGTGACGGCCAGGGTCTTGGCTTCGACTTCGGGATCAGCAAAGTATTCATCCTTGCCGAAGGTGTAGAAGAATGCGTCGTTGGCCGCGATGGCAACGGGGCTGTTCTTCAGATACAGCAGGTTGGTGGCCTGGATGCAGCTGTTGCCCCAGGTTGCGCCGTTGTACTTGGTCATGGGGTCGTTGTCATGGTCGTCAGCAACCAGAGGAGTCCACTTGGGCAGTCCGGTCTCTGCGTTCATCTCCCAGCTTTCGCCTTCAATGCCGTAGTTCCAGAAGAGGAAGCCTTCCTGGGTGTAGGCATAGTCGAGCATGCGCAGGCAGAGCTTCATGGTTTCTTCGTCAGCGGTCTTGGTGATGACGGTGGTGTGGGTGCCGATGCCGAAGCCGCCGAACTGAGAGGAGATGGAGCCGTCGTCAGCGGTGGGGAAGTGTGCGCCGACCCAGTAGTCGCCGCCCATGTCCTTGTTCCAGAGGTTCAGCTGACCCATGGAGGTGTAGGAGACGCCGACCTTGCCGGTCTCGGTCTTGGACTTGATGGAGGTGTCGTCCAGAGAGAAGGAGTCCTGATCGATGAGGCCGTCCTTCCACATCTTGGCCATCCACTTCATGTATTCACGCCATTCAGGCTGGGTTGCACCGAAGTTGACCTTGCCGTCCTTGACGAACCAGCCGTAATCAGAAGCAACATAACCGGTGGCATAGGCGCCGAAAGCACCCTGGATGCCGGCCTGACGGAAACGGCCGTCGTTGGCGAAAGCAAACTGTGTGCCATACTTGTCATGGAACACGCGGATGACATTTTCGAGTTCAGAGATGGTGGTGGGGAGTTCCAGACCGCATTCCTGGAGCCAGTCCTGACGGACCACAACGCCCAGGTAGGAGTCGTTCCAGCCGCCGTCTTCACGGAAGAAACCAAACGCATAGTAACGGCCATCGTCGGTCTTCATGGCGCGGTCATAAGCGGGATTGGTCTGCAGCCATGCATAGTAGGCAGGAGCATATTCCTGAATGTAGGGGGTCAGATCCCAGATGACCTCGTCTTCCAGGAGCATGTTGGCGGAATCCATGAAGTAGCCCTTCATGATGTTCGGCAGGGAGCCGGGATCGGCCAGCATGGTGTTGGTGAAGGAACCGCCGTCAGCACCGGTGGTCGGGAAGGACCATTCAATGTTGACGCCCAGGAGCTTGGCCAGGTTGGTGTGGAAGGGGGATTCCTGCCAGGTGGCATACTTCTCATGGGGATTCAGGCCGTCCTGGGAATACCAGGTGACGGTCTTGTCGCTGTTGAGCGGATAGGTGTCGCCAGCCGGGAGCAGGTCAGCGGCAAACGCAGAGGTTGCTGCAAGAACCATTACCAGAGCCAGGACGAGAGCAAGGATCTTCTTCATAGATCATGGCCTCCTTTAAAATTGTAACTGGGGATTGTCTGCCGGGTGCGGCAGCTCAGGTGGTTCCATTATAGGCGCTCTGTGCAAAACGACCATTGCAAATCGAACACGTACTATTGCGGATATTCCACATATTTTTGATAAAAGGCCGGAATTTATCCCGTTTTCGGCAAAAATTCAGACGGGAGACTGGACAAAAAGCCCACTGTGTGCAACAATCTGCATGGAGGTGAGGTCATGGATCATCAGATCATTGCAGAAACGTATTATTTCGCGCACCATACCAGCGTCGTTGCCATCCCGGATTATCTGATCCACAGCCATGACTGCTATGAGCTGTACTATTTTGTCTCGGGCCAGATGATGTATCTGATCGACGGCACCGAGTACCAGCTCGAGCCGGACACCTGTCTGCTCATTGCCCCCGGCATGATCCACGGCATTCAGATCCTGTCCACCGAGCCGTACGACCGCTACACCTTCCACTTTGTGCCTTCCGTTTTTGCAACAGAGCGGCGTGAGGCCATCACGAATCTGCTGCCGACCCTGACGACGGTCCGAAACCGGAAGTCGCCGATCCCGTTCTTTATTGAACACGCGGACAGGTACAGGATTAGGGAGCGCCTCGATGAGATCCTCTCCCTGGCCGGGAAAAGCCGGGAGATGCAGGATCTTCTTCTGCCGGTGCTTCTGGAGTCGCTGCTGGTCTCCCTGTTTCTGAACCCGAGCGGCGGGACGCCGTCCGTTCCACATTTTTCCAGGCCGGTACCGCATGCCCTTGCGGAAATCCTCGACTATATCCGGCGGCATCCGAGCGATCGGATCACGCTGGAAAAGCTCTCCGCGCGCTTCTTTATCTCCCGCTCGCAGCTCAATAATCTCTTCCGGCGGTATTTCAATACCAGTGTCATGGAGTATGTGACCGGGCAGCGCCTCTCGTATGCACAGAAGCTGCTCAACAACGGGATGTCGGCGGCAGATGTGGCGATGACAATCGGGTATACCGACTATTCCACGTTTTACCGGGCCTATTCCAAGCACATGGGGCACCCGCCCAATCAGGACAAGAGCGGGGGAAGCGCGGACATCCGCAGTGACGATGTGGACTGGAGTGCGTTGATTCCATTCCGCGATCCTGTGGAAGCCATGCGCACAGAGAGCGCGCTCCAGCAGACAACGCTGCCGGATATCGGATTTGAAAACAATGCCTATGACCCGCTGGACACATTCTGATCCTGATTCTTTCCTTATCATATATGAGAGGTCATCCCATTTTACTTTTCACCAACAGAAAGGGGTTTTTTCATGCGCATCAGGGAAAACATCAACGACAATTGGCTCTTTGTCCACTCCAGTGACTGTGATCCGGCGGTCATGCCCGACTCCGGGGAATTCATCTCCCTTCCGCATTCGTGGAATGCGGTCGACGGCCATGACGGACGCGGGGTTGCGCAGGATACGGCGGACTGGTCCACAGGCGACCTTTCCAACCTGCCCAGCAAGTATGACCGCGGCACATACTGGTACTACAGGACCTTCAACGGTATTCCCCAGCCCCTCGAAGGCGGACGGCTGTACGTGGAAATCCCCGCAGCGGCGCTGGTGGCGACGGTCTATGTCAATGGACAGAAAGCCGTGTATCATGAGGGCGGATATTCCCTGTTCCGCGCGGACATCACGGATCTGTGCGATCCTGAAGGCGCAAACCTCCTGGCGATCTGCGTGAGCAATGTCGCCATGTCCAATGTCTACCCGCAGTTTGCCGACTTCACCTTCTACGGCGGTCTCTACCGGGGCGTGAACCTGGTGTCGGTGGCCCGGCAGCACTTTGACCTGGATTACTACGGCGCGCCCGGCGTCATGGTGACCCCGGTCCTGAAGTCCCCTGAGATGGCGGAAATCACGATTCAGAGCTTTGTCAAGGGTGCGGATGAAAACGACACGGTGTTCTATCTGGTGGAAGACCAGGAAGGCAATGAAGTGGCCTCTGCAACCACGGATGTGTGGGACACGGAAGTGACCCTGCCCATTGTCGATCCGCTGCCCTGGAGCCCGGATGACCCGAACCTGTACATGGTGACGGCGAGCATTCTCCACCGCAATGAAGTCGTGGATGAAGTCGTGGTGCAGTGCGGCATCCGCTCCTTCTCCGTCTCCCCGGACCACGGCTTTGTCCTCAACGGCCAGGTGACGCCTCTTCGCGGCGTGTGCCGGCATCAGGACCGTCTCTACAAGGGCAATGCGCTGTCCTACGAAGACCACTACGAGGATGCGCTCCTCATCAAGGAGATCGGTGCGAACACGATCCGCCTGGCGCACTATCAGCAGGCGCAGGAATTCTACGATGCCTGCGACGAGCTGGGCTTTGTCGTCTGGGCCGAGATCCCGTTCATTTCCATCATGTCCGAGGATCCCAGAGCGCATGACAACTGCGTGAGCATGATGAAGGAGCTCATCTATCAGAGCTACAACCATCCGTCCATCTGCTTCTGGGGCCTTTCCAACGAAGTGCTGCTGGCCGGCAAATCCTCGGACCAGCTCATTGAAAACCACAAAGACCTGGAAAAGCTTGTCAAGTCCATCGACAAGACCAGACTGACCACCATTGCGCATGTCGCGAACACGCCCAATGACAGCGAGCTGCACAACATCACGGATGTCGAAGCCTGGAACCATTACATGGGCTGGTATGTCGGCAAAATGGAAGACAACGGGCCCTGGCTGGACCAGTATCACAGGGACTATCCCAATCGGGCAATCGCCGTGTCCGAATACGGCTGTGACTCCATTGTCACCTTCCATTCCGCCCATCCCGAGAACCACGACTACACGGAAGAATACCAGGCGCTCTACCATGAGCACATGGCGCGCGTGTTCGCAGAGCGTCCCTTCGTCTGGGGCACGTTCCTCTGGAATATGTTCGATTTTGGCGCAGCCAACCGCGATGAGGGCGGCGTGAAGGGCCGCAACAACAAAGGCCTTGTGACCCTCGACCGGAAGATCAAGAAGGATGCCTTCTATATCTACAAGGCCTGGTGGAATCCGGATCCCATGGTGCACATCTGCGGCAAGCGGTATCAGAAGCGGGCCGGGGAGACCACGGAAATCCGCGTCTATTCCAACCAGCCCTCGGTTTCCCTCTACCTCAACGGGGAGCTCTGCGACGTGAAGAGCGCGGACAAGGTATTCGTCTTCACGGTCGCGCTGAAGGACGGAAAGAACAGCCTGGTCGCCAAGGCGGGCAGTGTCTCGGATGCCACCGTGCTTGAAAAGGTCGAAAAGGAACCGGATATATACACCCTGCCCTTTGTCCGGGAGCGCCATGCACTCGCCGACGGATGGCATCAGGCGGTGGAAGGAAAGGACCTGGATGCGCTGCTTGAAAAGAAGGACGGCGTCTACAGCGTCTATGATACCAATGGCACGCTCATGGGCAATCAGCAGGCCACAGCGATCATGATCAATGCCCTGGCTGTGCAGATGCACGCGGAGAAGGGTGCGCTGAACCTGAAGAGCCGCCGCTTTGAGCGTCTGCAGGGCGTGAAACTGGCTGATATGATCAAAGACAAGGCGATCCTGGCTGCTGTGAACCAGGAGCTGAATGCGATTGCGAAATAACCCATATTGATGCGAAAGAGCCGGCTGTGTGCCGGCTTTTTCCGTGTTCTTCTTTGCGCTTTGGGTTGCAGAGGCTCTGAAAAGATGTTATGGTTACCGGGAAGGGAAATCGGAAATTCCCGGAGGGCGGGGTTCCTGAAAACACACGAACTGGCGGGGGAGCGCTCCGCCGCCTGAGAGGAAATAGGCATGAAGAAGATCCTGGGATGGTATGGTCCACTGGCGATGGCGGTCCTTTTTCTTCTGTGTACAGTCCATGCTGCAGCACAAGAGGCGGATCTCATTTCCGGATATTTTACCGAGCCCAAATATCTGCGTCCGGACATGAAGGCGGGCGGGAAGGCACTGGACACCCTCCCGGCCTACATGCAGGTGACCCTCCGTCCGGTCAATGAGAAATGGGGCGAAGTGATTCTTTCCTCCGGGGAAACCGCTTACCTCCATTACGCCGGGATCCGGGAGATCCCGGAGACGGAAAAAGTGGAAGAATACGCGGCGTTCTGTGAGGACAGCTATTACATCCGAAGCCTGCCGTTTCCCAAAAGCCCGAGGATTGACCAGGTGGAGAGCTTTGAAGAAGTGACTGTGGTCGGTATCTCCGGAGACTATTGCCGCGTAAGGAATATCGCGGATCGGGAAGGGTACATTCTGAGCAGTCGGCTCAGGAGAACAGACCAGAGTCTGGAAAAACAGAAACTGGTCTCCTTCCTGACAGGGGAAGCGGAGCAGACCCTGCGATTGATGCACGGGCATGCGAGGGAATTGCCGGGCGGGTCGACCGCGTCAGGGACGATTGAAAGAAACGCTGTGCTCGACAGCGCATTTTCGATGCTGGAGGCCGGGAATCCATTCCTTCTCCGGTACAATCAGATCACGGGGGCAGACATTCAGCCCCTCTTTCCCCTGGGTGTTCCGTACTTCTGGGGCGGCCGGGATGTGAAGCAGATGACCGAGCGGCTGCCGGAGTACACGACGAGAAAAGTCTGGGACGGCAGCAACCGGGATTATGTGCGCGGCACATCCTATCTGTACGGTCTCGACTGCACGGGGCTGGTTGAGGCGGCGTATGCCGCGGCAGGCATGCCTCTTCGGACCGAACTCTCCGAGCTGTCCCTGAAAAAGCACTGCGACGAACACCTGTGGTGCAGTGACAAACCCATGCCCGCCGACTGGCGCGAACTCGCCCGGGGGCTTGAGATCGGGGACGTTCTGCGGGTGCGGTACGGCGGCGCGCATGTTATGATCTTCATGGGGACGCTTCGGGATTACGGGTACACGGAAGAACAGCTTCCGAAACTTTCCGCCTATCTGGACCATCCCCTCATGATTCAGAGCGGCGGGAATCCTTTCTGTTACCGGCGGTTTCGCCGGTACATCCGTGCGTCACAGGACGAGCGGGCTGCGCATGCAGAATACCCGCACGGCGGCGTCAGCGTGTGTCTTTTGGGCATGGAGAAGGCGGACATTCCCATGTGGCTGACCATCGATGAGGAGAACTACGGGATGATGGACGTGGAGGGGAGCTGCGTGACCGCCTTCAGCATGGACGATGTGACGCACTATGCGTTTCTCCGTCCGGGCAGATGAGTGCGCTTTCCTTTCCTTTTTTGCCCTGAATCATGTATAATGTTCCCTGAACCTGTCCGGGAACGGACACAGGATATTCATACAGAAACGGCGATTGTCGTCAACATATGGGTGGTGCTGTTTTATGAAACGAAGTCTGTTTGTTCTCCTTGTTCTTCTGCTGCTTTGTCTGGCCCTCAACGCGTCCGGCGAAGTGTCCTCCAATCTGTTTTCGCAGAAGACCTATAACCGCTACGGCAAAGTGTCTGAGATGCGGTATGTCGATGCGCAGGGAAATACAGTGATGGCGGACAATCTCGGCTACGCCATTGTCCGCTATACCTACAATACCTATCGGCAGCAGACGCAGGAGGCCTATTTTGACGCCCAGGGCAATCCGGTCAACTGCGCGAAGGGCTATCATCAGGCAAACACGAAAATCAACGCCAAGCGTCTGGTCATTGAGCGCAATTACAAGGATATCAACGGGAATCTCGTGACGGGCCCGGAAGGGTACGCCAGGCAGACGAGCCGCTATTACAGCAAATGGCACGAAGAAACCAAAAACTTTGATCCCGACGGCAATCTGGTCAACGCACCGTATGCGACCTATACGACGTCCTATTTCTCCCAGAACACAGGACGGACAAAGAACGGCGATGCATACCGGGATGCGGACGGCAACCTCATGATGGGACCGGACGGCTATGCCTACTCGGAGATCAAGTACACCGGCAACAAGGTCATCAGCACCGGGTACTATGCACCGGACGGCAGCCTGGCCTACAATACCAAGGCCAAGTATGCACTCTATGAGCGCACGTATCAGAACGGCAAGTACAGGAAAGACGCCTGGTACGGCGCAGACCATGAGTACATTGTGGGCCCGAACGGCTATGCGTATGTCGAATATGAGTATCCGGCTCCGGCCGCAACGACCTACTGGTACTACAATGCCGACGGCACGCCGTTCTGGCACAAGGATGGATACTGCGGCAAAACCGTGCTCCTGGGTCCGAGAAACCGCGAACAGGAAGTCACCTATTACGGCGCGGAGAAGGAACGCGTGCTGTGCAATAAAGGGTACAGCCGCGTTGAAACCTACTATATCCGGACCGGCGGCATTCTCAAGCAGTTCTATTTTGATGAAAACGATGAGCCCATGATCGTGGAGGATCTCGGGTATCACATGATGGTGCGCACCTACAACGGAAGCAAGGTGGCGACCGAGTACTATCTGGACACAAAACAGAAGCCGACCAACTGCGTGTACGGCTATCACAAAATTACCTACGGCTATACCAGCCGCAAGCGCAAGGACAAGGCGGTCGAAGAACGCTACACAGATGTCGACGGAAACCCGGTGCCGTCCAAAAAAGGATACAGTTCGGTTGAATACGAGAATGACACGGACGGCAATCACATCATCGAATGGTTCTTTGATGAAAACGGGGAACCGTTTGTGATTGAGGAAACCGGCGCTTCGGAAGTGCACTATGAGTATGAAAACGGAAAAGTCACGTCCACTTCCTATTATCATAACGGTGAGCCGATTCTGACGCCCAAGGGGTATCACAAGGAGGAAGTGACGTACAATTCAGCCGGCAAGGTGCTCTACAAGGACTACCTGAACACGGAAGGGGCACCGGTCAACAACACAGACGGGTATGCGCATCTGGAAAACATCTACTCTGAATATGACGATGTTGCGGCGGTCAAGTATACGGATGCGGATGACCATCTGGTTTCCACCTCCAATGCGCCGTATGCGTATACCCTCAAAGTGTACGGAAAGACGCAGCGGGAATACAGCACGATCTATATGGGTACGGATGACAAGCCCTTTACCGTCGCGGACGGATATGCGGAAATCTACCGCGAGACGGATGCGAACAAGTGCGTGACGCTTGAGGAATACCGGGATGCTGACGGACAGCCTGTCAATAATGCAAAGGGCATCTGCCGGTACCTTCGCACATATGATGACAAAAAACATATGACCTCCGAGGCCTATTATGATGCGGAAGGCGCTGCTGTAATCAGTGCCGGCGGTTATGCATCCCTGAAGCGGGCCTATGCAGAGACCGGTGACATTGCTGAGGAGAGCTATTTTGCCGCGGACGGTACGCCGGTTCTAAACAGCAGCGGGTATGCGAAGGTCGTGCGGACCTGGGAAAAGGCCAAGGTGCTCGCTTCGGAAGCCTACTTCGGTCTCGATGGGGAACGTGTATTGTCCAACGCCGGGTATGCCGTGATGCAGCGCAGAAATGATGCTGCCGGCAATCCGGAAGAAATCAGCTATTACGGGCTCCAGGGAGAGCGTGTCCGCGCATCCGGCGGCTATGCCATGATCCGGAGAACATACAACGAGGACAAACGGGTCGTCTATGAGGCCTGGTTTGATGAAAACGAGGCTCCGATGCACCTCAAGGATACCTACTGCGCCGTGCAGCGCGAGTATGACAGCCAGGGGAGCGTCATAAGGGAAGTCTATCTGGATGCAGACGGAAACCGGATCCTGAATGCCAGGGGTGCCGCGGAAGTCCGGCGGGAATACAACAGTGCCAAGCAGCTTGTGCGCGAGGCCTATTTCGGCACAAGCGGGGAGAGCGTGATGATCTCCTCCGGCTATGCCATGCTGCAGCGGGATCTGGACAGTGAAGGCCATGTGCTCAGGGAGAGTTATCTGGATACCAACGGATATCGGACAGCATCCACCTCCGGATACGCAGAGGTTCGTCGGGAGTACAACGATGCGGGCAAGGTCATCCGCGAAATGTGGCTGGATGCAGCCGGACAGCCCTGTGCTGTGAAGGACACCTACTGCGCTGTGGAACGCGGATATGACGAACAGGGCAATGTCAACCTTGAGAAATACTACGGCGCAGATGGAAAGCCCGTGCTCTGCAAGGCCGGGTATGCAGAGATTCACCGCGTGTTCAACGCGTCCAAGGCACTGACCGAGCAGTCTGTGTACGGTGTGCAGGGTGAGGCGGTCCTTTCCTCCGCGGGCTATCACCGGATGACCCGTGAAGTGGATGAGCAGGGCAATGTGCTCACGGAAAGCTATTACGGCGTGAGCGGCCGTCGCGAAAAGAGCAGTGCCGGGTATGCCCAGATCCGCAGAGCCTACAATGAGGACAAAAAAGTCATTCACGAAGCCTGGTATGATGAAAATCTGGATCCGTGCCCGGTGAAGGACACCTATGTGGCGATCGACCGCGGGTATGATGCGTTTGGCAATGTGAATGTCGAAAAATATTACGGCATTGACGGCCGGCCGATTCTGTCCAAAGCAGGGTATGCGGAGGTCCGCCGCGTGTACCGCGCCGCGAAGCAGCTCGTGGAGCAGTCCTATTACGGGACGCAGGGCGAGATGATGCTGGTGGAAGCCGGATACCAGAAGCTGACGCGTGAGCTGGATGAAGAAGGCCGCGTGATCACAGAGAGCTATTTTGGCCTGAATGGAGAGCGCGTGAAGAGCACGGCCGGGTATGCGCAGGTACAGAAAGCCTACAACGAGAACAATCAGGTCATCCATGAGGCATGGCTGGATGAAAACCTTCTCCCGTGCGCACTGAAGGACACGTATGCGGCGATCGACCGCGGGTATGACGAGTTCGGCAATGTGAACGCTGAAAAGTACTACGGCGTCGACGGTCAGCCCATCCTCAGCAAGGGCGGGTATGGGGAAACACGCCGCGTTTACCGCGCGTCCAAACAGCTGACAGAGCAGTCCTACTATGGCGTGCAGGGTGAACCAGTCCTTCTTTCCAATGGCTATCACCGCTTCACCCGTGTCCTGGACGAGAACGGCAGAGTGACCGAGGAGTGCTACTTCGGGCTGAATGGTGAGCGCGTGCAGAGCACGGCTGGGTATGCTCAGGTCCGGAAAGCCTACAATGAGAACAATCAGGTCGTGCATGAAGCCTGGTTTGACGAGAATCTGAATCCCTGTGCACTGAAGGACACGTATGCGGCGATCGACCGGGGGTATGACGAATACGGCAATGTATGCCGCGAAAAATACTACGGCACAGATGGCCAGCCCATCCTCTGCAAAGGCGGATATGCGGAAACACACCGCGCATACCGCGCTGCAAAGGAACTTGTGGAACAGTCGTACTTTGGGCTTCAGGGTGAACCTGTCCTGCTGGGCAGCGGATATCACCGCCTGGTCCGTGTTCTGGACGAGAAGGCCCGCGTGACGGAGGAAAGCTACTTCGGGGTGAACGGGGAGCGCGTGAAGAGCACGGCGATGTATGCGCAGGTCCGCAAAACCTACAATGAGGAGAACCAGGTGATTCATGAGGCCTGGTTTGATGAGAACCTGAATCCCTGTGCGCTGAAGAATACCTATGCAGCGATCGACCGGGAATATGATGATTTCGGCAATGTCTCTTATGAAAAGTATTACGGCACGGATGGCCAGCCAATCCTGTCCACGCAGGGCTGTGCTTCGGTCCGCCGTGTGTATCGTGCCTCCAAACAGCTGACCGAAGAAGCCTATTACGGGACGGATGATGCCCTGACACTCATTCCGGCCGGATATGCTGTGCTGCAACGCGAACTGGATGACAACGGTTTCATTATTCGGGAAGCCTATCTGGGTACCGATGGACAGCCGGTCGCTTCGACTGCGAAGTATGCCGTGTATACCTGTGAACGGGACGATGCAGGCAATGCCCTGGTCATGGTCTTCTATGGCCCGGACGGCAGCCGCGTGCGGAGCAAAGACGGGTATGCGGAGATCCGCAGGGAATGGGATGAAAAGAAGCGTGCGATCCGCGAGGCCTGGTTTGATGAAGATGGAAATCCCATGGCACTCAAGGATACCTATGCCGCAATGGAACGGGCGTACGATGAATTCGGCAATGTGAACGCTGAAAAGTACTACGGCGTTGACGGTCAGCCTATCCTCAGCAAGGGCGGGTATGCGGAAACACGCCGTGTCTACCGCGCATCCAAAGAGCTGGTGGAACAGTCCTACTATGGCGTGCAGGGAGAACCGGTTCTGTGCACCTCGGGCTATCAGAAGATGACCCGCGAACTGGACGAAAACGGCAGAGTGATCGAGGAGAGCTACTTTGGCCTGAACGGTGAGCGTGTGAAGAGCACCGCGCAGTATGCTCAGGTGAAGAAAGCCTACAATGAGAACAATCAGGTCGTGCATGAGGCCTGGTTTGACGAGAATCTGAATCCCTGTGCACTAAAGGACACCTATGCGGCCATCGACCGCGGGTATGATGAATTCGGCAACGTGAACTTCGAAAAGTACTACGACGCCGACGGCCAGCCCATCCTCTGTAAAGGCGGATATGCGGAAACAAGCCGCGTATACCGCGCTGCAAAGCAACTCGTGGAACAGGCGTACTTTGGTCTCCAGGGTGAACCTGTCCTGCTGAGCAGCGGATATCACCGCCTCGTTCGTGTTCTGGACGAGAAGGCCCGCGTGACGGAGGAAAGCTACTTCGGCCTGAACGGGGAGCGCGTGAAGAGCACGGCGCTGTTTGCGCAGGTTCAGAAAGTCTACAATGAGGAGAATCAGGTCATCCATGAAGCATGGTTCGATGAAGAGCTTCAGCCCTGTGCACTCAAGGATACCTATGCGGCCATCGACCGGGAGTACGATGAATTCGGCAATGTATGCCGCGAACAATACTACGGAGGAGACGGCCAGCCGATTCTCTGCAAAGGCAGATATGCGGAAACACGCCGCGTCTACCGCGCTGCGAAGCAGCTCGTGGAACAGACGTACTTCGGCCTGAACGGAGAGGCGGTCCTGTGCACCTCCGGCTATCAGAAGATGACCCGCGAACTGGACGAAAAGGCCCGGGTGACGGAAGAAAGCTACTTCGGCCTGGACGGGGAGCGTGTCAGGAGCACCGCGCTGTATGCCCAGGTACAGAAGGTGTACAACGAAGAGAGCCAGGTGATTCACGAAGCCTGGTTCGATGAAAATCTTCAGCCCTGTGCACTCAAGGATACCTATGCCGCCATCGACCGGGAATATGACGAATTCGGCAATGTCTCTTTTGAAAAGTATTACGGCACGGACGGTCAGCCGATCCTTTCCAGCAAGGGCTGTGCCTCACTCCGGCGGGTCTACCGGGCGAGCAGGCAGCTCATCGAAGAGGCCTATTACGGAACCGACGGCCAGCTGATCCTCATCCCGGCAGGCTATGCGATTCTCCGGCGTGAACTGGATGACAACGGCTATATCATCCGCGAAACCTATCTGGATACCGACAATCAGCCCGTTGAGGCCGGGTCAAAGTATGCGTCCTATACCTGCGAGCGGGATGAAGATGGCAATGCGAAGGTCATGATCTTCTATGGTGCCGACGGAAACCGCGTGCTGAGCAAGGACGGGTATGCTGAAATCCGCAGGGATTGGGACGAGAAGAAACGCGTTGTGTATGAAGCGTGGTTCGATGTGGACGGAAATCCCATGGCGGTCAAGGACAAATACTGCGCGGTTTCCACCGCCTATGACGAGTACGGCAATGCAGCCGACATGGTCTATTACGGGCCGGACGGCAGCCGTGTCCCGTGCAAGGCGGGCTATGCAGAGATCCGCCGCACCTTTGAAGCAGCCAAACGGATGACAAGTGAAGCGTACTTCAATGCCGACGGGACGCCGTATGTCAACGGCAATCTCTATGCCGCGCTGACTCAGGAGCTCGACGAAGCGGGCAACCCTGCCGTCATCGTCTACTTTGATGAAAACGGCCGCCGCACGATGACGAAGATGGGCTATGCGGAAATCCGCAGAACCTTTGATGACAAAAAACGTGCGGTGTATGAGGCCTGGCTGGATGCGGAAGGCAATCCGGTCGCACCGAAGGACACGTACTGCGCCGTCTCGAGAAGTTATGATGAATTCGGCAATGCGGCCTATGAAATGTATTACGGTTCAGACGGCAGTGTGACAGCCTGCAAAGCCGGATATGCCTCCGTGCAGAGGAGTTACCGGGCGGCGAAACAGCTGACCGGGGAAACCTATTATGATGCGGACGGCAAAATGGTCCTGCTCCCGGGCGGGTATGCCGCCTTCCTCAGGGAGCTGGATGACCAGAACCGGACAATCTACGAAGTCTATCTCGGTACGGAGCGGGAAAAGGTGCTGTGTGCCAAAGGGTACTCCGCGATCCGCTTCGCATATGACGAAAAGGGCAATGTCACGCGCGAAGCCTGGTACGACACGGAAGATCGTCCCATGACGCTCGGCGACACGTACTGCGCGGTGGTCCGTGCCTACAATGAAGACAAACAGGTGGTCTATACCCAGTATCTGGAGGAAAACGGTTATCCGATCCCATCCAAAGCCGGGTATGCGGCCGTGCGCCGGGAATTCAGCGGCAAGACTGTGACCAAAGAGAGCTACTTTGATCCAAACGATCATCTGGTGCTCTCCGTGGACGGGTATGCCACGGTGATTACAACCCTCACCGGTGACAAAGTCACGGCGACTGCCTACCTGGATACAGCCGGAAATCCCGTGAACTGTGCAAAGGGGTACTGCGAGATCCGCTATGCCTATGATGCCGACGGAAAACAGGAGGCTGTGACTTACTGGACGACGGACGGGACCGAGGTAGACGAAAACGGCCAGCCGCTCGAAGTGGAAACGGAAGAGCCGGCTGCATAAGAAAACCAACTCGGAACAGGCTGCTGCGATGTGCGGCAGCCTGTTTTGATTCCCAAAGGCAAAAGATGTCTCTCCTCGGTGACGACTTTGCACAGAGCATGGAAGAGAGAGGGGAAAAAAAGACCTGCAGAACAGTTGAATTTTGTCCGGAATACGGTAGAATAGACGGCGTCTCTGATTTCCCTGTCTGGACGGAAGAACCTTGGAGGGTTGACCATGGCTGGACTAATCAAAAAATCTGCGGCGGCAGCACTGCTGATTGCCCTGGGGGACTATGTGCTCCTGAAGATGGGCAATCCGCTCGGACCGATTCTCTTTGCGCTGGGACTCCTCGGCGTATGCTATCTGGAGCTCAACCTGTTTACCGGAAAGTGCGGCTTTCTCTTTGAGTCGAAGCTGAAGCTGCAAGACCTGGGGATCATCCTGCTTGGGAACCTCGCCGCCGGGTATCTGGCGGGGGTGTTCTTCTCCTTCCTGGACGCGGAGGTTGTCAGTGCTGCGGCCGGCAAAGTGGCGTCCTGGGATTTCTCCTTTGCCTTCTTCGGAAAGGCTGTGCTCTGCGGCGCCATCATGTATGTGGCCGTCAAGATCTTCAAAAAGGGATCGCCGCTGGGCATTGTGTTCGGGATTCCGCTGTTCATCTTCTGCGGCTTCCAGCACTGCATCGCCAACGTCATCACCCTCGGGGTGGCGAGAACCTTTGACTGGTCTCTGCTTCTGGCCATTGCCGGCAACTTCCTGGGATCCCTGCTTGTGTCTTACCTGAGCACGGAGAAAAAAGCATAAAACAGCATCGAAACAGCAGCCCGGACCTTCCTGCTTGAAGGCCGGGCTGCTGTTGGATTTCTGGCAAAAAACATAAGAAGTGCAGAAATCATCCTCCGCGTTCCTGTCCCGGGGTGAGCGGGGCAGAAGGGGCGGAAAAGACACGTTGCATGTGGTTTTATGCACTTTTTCTGACCGTTCGGCTCGGTTTCTGTATACCATAAGGGATCCATCGTATAAAGGCCGGGGAGCCTTCCGTGAGAAAGACGACGCAGCATGGACCGAAGGCCGGGCACCGACCCGTTGACAAAACAGGTCTGATATGCATAATAATGCAATATCGATGCATAAATATGCACGATCGATCAACCCTGGCCTGGAAGACAGGCGGGTGTGGATGGAGGAGGCCCCATGAAGAAAGTATTCATTGACGGAGCCCAGGGGACGACCGGGCTGCGGATACATGACCGCCTGAGCGAGCGCACCGATATTGAACTGATCCGTCTGCCGGACGAGGTCCGGAAAGACCCGACAGCGGTCGGGGAAGCCCTCAACCAGGCGGACATCGCCTTTCTGTGTCTTCCGGACGACGCGGCGCGGGAGGCCGTGGGCCTTGTGAAGAATGATCACACGGTCATTCTGGACACATCCACGGCGCACAGGACGGCTGCGGGCTGGGCCTACGGATTCCCGGAACTTTCCCCGGAACACCGCAGCGCCCTGACATCCAGCCATCGGATTGCGGTCCCCGGCTGTCACGCGAGCGGGTTTATCGCGCTGGTCTATCCGCTGATCCGTGCGGGGCTTCTGAAAAAAGACGCGGACCTTTCCTGCTTTTCCCTGACCGGCTACAGCGGCGGGGGCCGGAAGATGATCGCGCAGTATGAATCCCCGGACCGTTCATCCCTTCTGGATGCGCCGCGGCAGTACGGACTGACCCAGCAGCACAAGCATTTAAAGGAAATGGTTGCCGTGACCGGCATGGCCTCCGCACCGGCCTTCTGTCCCATTGTATCGGATTTCTATGCCGGCATGGAAGTCACGGTTCCCCTGTTTCCCTCCTGTCTTCTCAAAAAAGCGGGGATCCAGGACATCGTGGACATTTACAGTGAAGCCTATCAGACAGGCGTCGTGAAGGTCTGCCAGGGGGACGATGAGGAAGGCTTCCTGTCCGCCGGAGCCTACAGCGGGAAGGACTCCATGGTCCTCTCGGTGATGGGACAGGAGGAGCGCATGCTGCTCGTTGCAAGATATGACAATCTCGGCAAAGGGGCCAGCGGCGCTGCGGTGCAGTGCATGAACCTGGTGCTTGGCGCTGCGGAAGACACAGGACTTGTCCTGTAAAATAATGGGAACCCGCAGGGCGGGAGATGAGGAGCAGTATGAAACAGACCATTGGCGGCGTATGTGCCGCAAAAGGATTTTCAGCGGGCGGCATCCACTGCGGGATCCGGCCGAATAAGACCAAGAAAGATCTTGCGCTCATTGTATCCGAGGTGCCGTGCACGGCAGCGGGCGTCTTTACCACCAATCTGGTGAAGGGCGCGCCGGTCACGCTCTGCCAGGAGCACCTGAAAAAGGGCAAAATCAAAGCGGTGATCTGCAACAGCGGCATTGCGAATACCTGCAATGCGGACGGTATGGAAAAGGCGGCCCAGATGGCGGACCTCTGCGCAGAAGCCGTCGGCGCAGCGAGGGAGGAAGTCCTGGTGGCCTCCACGGGCGTGATCGGGCAGAAACTGCCCATCGAGCCGATCCGAAACGGCATGCCTGCGCTTCTCAGGTCCCTCAAAAACACGCCCGAGGGGAGCGATGACGCGGAAGCCGCGATCATGACCACGGACACCGTGCCCAAGCAGGCCGCCGTCACCTTTACCCTGCACGGAAAGACCTGCGCAATCGGCGGGATTGCCAAGGGCAGCGGCATGATTCACCCGAACATGGCGACGATGCTGGTGTTCCTGACGACGGACGCAGCCATTTCCAAAGACATGCTGCACAAGGCCCTGTCCACGGATGTCCGGAACACGTTCAACATGACCAGTGTGGACGGGGATACCTCGACCAACGATACCTGCGTCATTCTCTCCAGCGGCCTTGCGGGGAATCCGGAGATCACAGAGGAAGGCGAGGACTTCACGGTCTTCATGCAGGCCCTGAACACGGTCACTGTCGCCCTCTGCCGGCAGATCGCCGGGGACGGGGAAGGCGCGACCAAGCTGCTGGAATGCCGGGTGTCCGGTGCAGAAAGTGAGGAGACGGCGAAAAAGCTCGCCAAGTCTGTGATCTGCTCGAGCCTCGTCAAGGCGGCCATGTTCGGCGAGGACGCTAACTGGGGCCGCATCCTGTGTGCGCTGGGCTATGCAGGGGTGCCCGCGGACGTCACGAAGATCGATGTGACCTTCTCCTCTGAACAAGGCGAAGTCACCGTGTGCAAAATGGGCAGCGGCGTGGATTTCTCGGAGGAAAAAGCCGCGGACGTCCTGTCGGCGAAGGAAATTGACATTCTGGTCACGCTCCGGGACGGGGACGGTTCGGCCGTCGCCTGGGGCTGCGACCTGACATACGACTATGTGAAGATCAACGGGGATTACAGGACCTGACCTACCGGGGAGGAAGAAAGATGGAGACATTCACCAACGCGCAGCGGGCCGAAGTGCTGGTCCAGGCGATGCCGAACATTCAGCATTACACCGGCTCCATTGTTGTGATCAAGTACGGCGGGAACGCCATGATCAATGAAGAACTCAAGCAGCAGGTTATGGAGGACATTGTCCTTCTCCAGCTCATCGGCGTGAAGGTCGTCCTCGTGCACGGGGGCGGTCCTGAAATTACCGACACCATGGCGAGGATGGGCAAGGAAAGCGTCTTCCGCAACGGACTTCGGGTGACGGACCGTGAGACGGTCGACATTGTGCAGATGGTGCTCGCCGGGAAAGTCAACAAGTCCCTGGTGAACCTTCTTGAAGTCAAGGGCGGCAATGCCATCGGCATTTCCGGCATGGATGGCCAGCTGATCCAGGCCAAAATGAAGGACGAGGCGCTGGGATACGTGGGCACGGTGACCAAAGTCAATCCGCAGCCGATCCTGGATCTCCTCGAAAAGGGGTACATCCCGGTCATCTCCACCCTCGGCTGCGACAAACAGGGAAACATCTACAACATCAATGGCGACACAGCCGCGGCCGCCATTGCAGGGGCCCTCGGCGCACGCCGTCTCATCCTCATGACCGACATTGACGGCATTCTCCGGGACCGCAATGATCCCGAGAGCCTCATCACCATGATGACCATTGAGGAAGCCCGGAAACTGGAAGGGGACGGCGTGATCTCCGGCGGTATGATTCCCAAGGTCGAGTGCTGCATTTCCGCCATTGAACAGGGCGTGAAAAAGGTCATCATTCTCGACGGCCGCGTGCCGCATGCCATTCTCATGGAACTGCTCACCGACCGCGGCGCAGGCACCATGATTCAGGGGTGAGGTGGGAGCATGAAGATTCAGCAGCTCGACAAAACCTACATTGCAGGCACCTACGGACGGTTCCCGGTGACGCTGGTCTCCGGCAAGGGATCCCGGGTCGTGGATGAGAACGGAAAGGAATACACGGACCTCGGGAGCGGGATTGCCGTGACCTCCTTCGGCATTGCGGACGGGGCGTGGACGGAGGCCGTGACGCGCCAGCTCACCACCCTCCAGCACACCTCCAATCTCTATTACACCGAGCCCTGCGTGCGCCTGGCGCAGATGCTGTGCGAGCGGACCGGGATGAAGAAGGTCTTTTTCGGCAACAGCGGCGCGGAGGCGAACGAATGCGCGATCAAGGTGGCGAGAAAGTACGCGGCGGAGAAAAAGGGGAGTGAAAACTGCGTCATCATTACCCTGAAAAACTCCTTCCACGGGCGTACCCTGACCACCCTGGCCGCGACCGGCCAGGATCACTATCATGAGCTCTTCCAGCCTCTGACGCCGGGGTTTGCGCACGCGGAGCCCAATGACCTGAAGGACATGGAGCGGCTTCTGGACACGCTGCCCGCTGCCGGCATTCTCCTGGAATGCATTCAGGGCGAGGGCGGCGTGAAGGTCATGGAGGACGAATACCTGCGCGGCGTCGAGCGGCTTGCGAAAGAGCGGGATGTCCTGCTCATGATCGATGAAGTGCAGACCGGCAACGGCAGGACCGGGGACTTCTACGCGTACATGCATGCGGGCCTGCACCCGGATGTTGTCTCGACCGCCAAGGGGCTCGGCGGCGGGCTGCCCATCGGCGCATGCCTCATCGGGGAGAAGGCGCAGAACGTGCTGGGGCCGGGCGACCACGGTTCCACCTTTGGCGGAAACCCCGTGGCCTGCGCAGGCGCGGTGAGCATCATTGGCCGCGTGACCGACGACCTGCTCGAAGAGGTCCGGCAAAAGGGCGATCTCATCCGGGAAACCCTGAAGGATGCACCGGGCGTGCGGGAAGTCACGGGGCGCGGACTCATGGTGGGCATCCTGCCGGAGACAAAGAGCGCATCGGATGTGGTGAAAGCGTGCATGGAAGCGGGCGTCCTGTGCCTGACAGCCAAGGACCGCGTGCGTCTCCTGCCGGCGCTCAATATCCCGCAGGAGGAACTGGAAAGCGCACTCAGGGTGCTTGTGAAGGCACTCGCATAAATATTGGGGGTGGAACAATCCGCCCTTTTCTTCTGCCACAGAAAAAGGCCGCGGTCAGCGGCCTTTAACAGTATTCCCCGTATTCACACCCCACATGGGTGCACTCGATCTCATCGAGCAGGACGGTCTCCCCGTCCTTTTTCTCATAGAGCTTCACCGTGCCCCAGCCGTTGCCGCCGTTCCAGAGGCGGTTGTGTTTTTTGGTGCCGTCGGGCGCCTCGTAGTTGATGAGGAGCATATCCTCTTTTCTGCAGGAGATCTCAGTCTCCATGACGGCATGGATGTTTTCCTGCCGCACATGCCAGTGCACATCGTCGCCCGCTTCATCAAAGGAGAAGGTGGTTTTCACGTGCAGGTGCAGCTTGGAAAAGTTGAAGTCAAATTCCCGGCCCTCATACCAGAAAACGCCCAGCAGTCTCCGGTCGAGCGGGACAAAGTAGACTTTCGGGCGTCCGCCGCCGATATCAAAGACACTGTTGTCCAGCACTTTCCCGGTCAGGCGGCTCTTCAGGCAGTTGGAGGAGAGCCACACCCAGGGGCTGGTGAAATCGCGGCCCCAGTTTTTGTCTGCATAGCCGTATGAGGTTTCAGGCGTGACGACATACTTTCTGCCGTTGAAGACAATCTCGCCGCTGTAGGCGCTTTTCATGCCCTCCGCGTGCCAGTACATGGCGAAGGCCTCCGCATCGCGAAGCGGCCGGCTCGCCCCGTACCCGACATTGAAGGCAACCTGCTTGTCGATCTTCAGGTGCCAGGAGAGTTCGCCTGCGTCGCACATCCATTCGGGGTGGGTCTGGGCGGCTTCGGGCGAGATGGAAATGCTGCCCGAAAGCTCCGTCTCGGAGGCATGGCAGTCACCGGCCAGAATGTCATAAGGGGCATCCATGTGCATCTGCACATCCTTCCAGGCAAAGAAGCGGTGGAGCTGGCATTTGCCCTCGCCCCAGCAGCCGGCCTTGACCATGAGATAGGAGGGCTTTTTTCCCGCCGCCCGGTTTTCGGGGAGCTGGCCCAGGACCGGCTCATCCTCTGCAAGGGCCGGATTGCACACGAAGAATTCAAAGAAGAACGGTTTTTCCGCGCCTGTCTGCGCATCCCTGGCTGTCAGGGAATGCCACCACCAGTCATAGCCGAGATGACGGAGGGGACCGTGGAGCATACAGGCGTCGCGGGTGATATCATGATGATTGAACATGCAAAGCACCTTTCCTGAATTGGAATGATTCGGTACAATTGTATCACGATCCGGGAAAACAGCAAGCGAACAGGGAAAAGACATCGGATGGTTTGAAGGGACGGACATTTTGTGGTATCATTGCCTTACAAAACAACACACTGAAGGGAGCGAATACGAATGGCATTCAGTCTGGATGATGCAAAGAAACTGGTGGAAGGCGGTCTCGGGGAAGCGCAGGAGCTTCTGAAGAATCCGTCCAAAATCGACGGTCTGCTCGAGCAGCTCGAGGACAAGCTCCGGGGCATCCCGGTCGGCGGCGATCTTCTGGCGAGCGTGCCGCTCATGATCGCCATGGTCAAGAGCTATATCAATGGGTCCTATAAGGAAGTATCCCCCAAGGTCATCGCGAGCCTTGTGGCCGCTTTCCTGTATCTGGTCAAGCGCAAGGATCTGATTCCTGACAACATTCCGCTCGTGGGACATGTGGACGACCTGGCTGTGCTCGGTGTGGCCCTGAAGATCTGCGAGCCGGAACTCAAGGCGTTCGCCGCATGGAGAGACGGTCAGTAAAACGAAAACGGCAGACACACAAGCAGACAGGAAACGTTCGGGAGAGCGTTTCCTGCCTGCTTTTTGCATGGGTTTCATTTGCATGCACAAAGGGTTGACTGAAAACAATCAGTTGTTTGCAAGGACTTTCCGGAAGGCTTCCGCAAAAAGGCCGGCGAGGAGTTCCGCGCCTTCATCCGAGGGATGCAGCCCGTCATAGGTCAGGGCCGCGCATTCCGGCGGATAGGGATGTTCATCGTGGAGCGGGTCAAAGGGGATGCCGACATAATCCGGATAGGGCAGATCGGCATAGCCGTTTTCTGTCCGGACATGCTTGAAGCGGATCAGGCGGTCCTGCGTGAAGCCGGAGCGGCCCCAGAGGTCCACCGGGACAACGCCTTCCTCTGCATACGCTTTCAGAATGCCGGCGGATACGTCCCGGAGCCATTCGCCGCTCGCCTCAGGGGCATAACTGCCCTGCGCATTGTTTTCCGGGTCGAGCAGATAGATAAAATCGGCCCGTTCCACGGGATTGCCGCCGATGATCCTCGCGCTGGGGGCAGCTGCGCGGATATGATCCAGCAGGATGCCCAGATTGCCCAGGATTGTTCCCTCCTTGCGTGCCTTCAGGTCTTTTTCGGTGCCCAGGGGATACAGCTGATGCCAGTCATTGGTGCCCAGGAGGATCGTGTATACGTCGGCCTCCGGAATCGGCTGCGTGATCCAATCCTGAAGCGTTGAGCCATTGATGCCGATATTGTTCAGCTCAAGCGGCAGATCCGGGAGTTTGTCCAGAATCCGGGTCAGATAGCCTTTCTTCAGGCGGAACAGGGTTTCATCGAGATGGTCATTGAGATAGGTGAACGAATCGCCGATTGCACACCAGCGGATCTTCTGCTGATTCATAGTCTGCCTCCATCATCTATGTCCGCCCATAAGGCGGGGAATCTTCTGTAAGGGTATTGTAGCACGAATTGGGCCGGGCGGGGAGCACAGAGTTGGTCAACCAGTGCGCTTTCCGTGTTCTTCATGCGCCCGAGGCTGTTGCATCCGTGTAAACCGTGGTATGATAGGTAAAAGTGCCCGCTGTTTTCTACAGAAGAACGAAATCTGGCTGCCGGGAAAACAGCGGTTCGGGGAGGAAAGAGCATGCATACCGCATCCATGCCGATCCGGATCGGAAAGAAAGTCTGCAAAAACAGGATCACCATGGCGCCGACCGTGAAGTTTACCGCGGGCCAGGACGGGATGGTGACCGATTTCTTTGTCAGGCATTACGCGCTCAGAGCCCAGCACGGCGCCGGGCTGATCTGTGTCGAGGCCACCGCCGTATCCCCGGAAGGGCGGCTGGCACCGTCGCAGCTGGGACTGTGGAGCGACGAACAGATTGAGGGACACAGACGTCTGGTCCAGGCCTGTCGTCCATTTGAAGTGCTGATCATGCCGCAACTGCATTACGGTGGACTGGGCACGCATCCGGAATGCGGGCCGCTGACCTCCCCGTCGGCTGTCACCTGGCATGTTTTCGGGAAGGAAGTCCAGGCGGTGGAGCTGACGGTGTCTGAAATCCACCGCATTGAGCAGTGCTTTATTGATGCGGCGGTCCGCGCAAAAGCGGCCGGGTATGACGGCGTCCAGCTGCACGGGTGTCACCGCTACCTGATCAATGATTTTGCTTCCCGGATCAATCAGCGGACCGATGCGTACGGCGGAAGCACAGAAAACCGGGCACGATTTGGGTGTGAGATCATTGAGGGCATCCGCAGGGCATGCGGAGAGGATTTCATCATCTCCATGCGCACCTCCGGCTTTGATCCGACCCTCGAGGAGAGCCTGGGCATCGCGGAGGGCTACGTGGAGGCGGGCTGTGACTACCTGCAGGTGTCCAACGGCATCGAGGACATCGCACAGCTTCCCTTTGATGAAACCCTTCCGTACAATCGTGTGGCGTCCCTGGGGGTCGCTTTCCATGAGCATTTCAGGGGACGCGTGCCGGTCTCTGCAGTCAGCGGCATCCATACGCCGGAGCTGGCACGTACCCTTCTGGAACATGAGCTGGTCGATACCGTGGATCTGGCCCGCGGGCTTCTGGCTGATCCTGCGCTCGCGGACGCTGTGCTCTATGAAACACCGTATTCGAAATGCGCCGGCTGCAAATCCTGCGGCTGGGGACCGCTCCATGCGCACCGATGTCCGGCTCTGGACAGGCGGAAGAATGAGGAGTGGATCTGGTAAACCTCCGCCGGAGGAAAGACGCACAGGACCCTGGAAAGCGCTGAAAAAAGTTGAAAAAATTTTCTGACAAAAATCTGACGCGGAACTGCCAGCCTTTCAAATCATCCGTATCAATTATTGCCAGGCGGAAAACGCCGGGCACTGAATGAAAGAATGACCTGCAATGCAGGCTTGAATGATTGAAAGGAAGGTTTCCCATTATGAAGAAAGTTATCAGCATTGTGCTCGCTATGATGACTCTGGTTGGTCTTATGATTCCCGTATTCGCCGGCGCCGAGGGCGCTGAAAATGTGACCATGTGGGTCAACTGTGCCAACGGCAAGACCCTGAACGTACGCGACCGCGTCAACGGCAAAGTGCTCTACCGCCTGGAGTGCGGCACCAAAGTTGAAGTGCAGTCCGCTGTGGCCGCTGAGGCCGGCTGGGCATACATCACCTGCAAGAACCACAAAAACGGCGGTTTCGTCATGACCAAGTTCCTTGTTTCCAAGAAGCCCGGTAAGTATGAAATCACCGAACGTGAAGACGATTTCGTCGCTGTGACGCCCTACAAAGTGACGGCTCAGAGCCTGAAGGGCCATCCGGAAAAGAGCGTTGGCCTGCGCACTTCCCCCAACAAGACGGCCCGCTCCATCCGCCGTCTCGCTCCCGGCGATGTGCTGGAAGTGGTTGCTACCGGCCGCATCTGGAGCAAGGTTGTGGACACGGCAACCGGCAGAACCGGTTATGTCGCAAACGACTACATGGTGAGACAGTAATCAGAATACAAACAGCAGGAGCTGTTCCGATCGGAACAGCTCCTTTTGATGCCAGGGGAACGTGAAGACATTACCGGCCATAGGTGATGTCTGTATATTTCGATTGCCACACCGGATCATTTTCTCCGGTATCCCTCCAGAGATCGTCTGCGACTTCGAGCACAAGGCCTGACAGTTCCAGGTGCTCCCTGTATTTTTCCGGAATGCCTGTCAGTCCAACCTGGGCGCCGAGGATGTTTCCTGTGATCGCGCCGGTTGAGTCGCTGTCGCCGCTGTGATTGACCGATGCGATCAGCGCGCGGTCGAAATCACCGGCATATTTGAGGGCACAGTACACGGCAATGGCCAGCGCTTCCTCAGCCACCCAGCCTCCGCCGAGCATATGGATGGCATCGAGGTCGTCCTCGTCCTGTCCGGCCAGGGTCACCGCGTCCTGCATCAGCTGCATGAAATCGCTTCGCTCCGGGCTTTCAGGCCACATGCTGCACACCTGATCCATGGCATGGCGGACCGCATCCTGAATGGATGCATCATCCTCTGCCACCTCATGGATGATCTGCACGAGGGCTGCTGCCGGCATCCACCCGAGCGGATGGCCGTGCGTGATGGCGGAGGCTTCCGCGCCGAGGCTGCAGATCTCCTCGATGGACACGTCCCGGTCATTGAAGTACAGCCCGATCGGGGCAACACGCATCACGCCCTCGCAGCCCTTGCTGTTGTTGACGGGCATTTGAACAGAACGCGGACGATTCGTGCGCAGGGAGGAAAGGCAGGTATTCCCGGGGGCTCTCGGGCTGTACAGGTCCGGGATATTGCCAAGCCAGGCATACCTGGGGCGGATGGCGGGCGAATACTGCGTTTCCTGCGTTCTCAGCCAGTCCTGACAGCAGTGCCACATGGCATCGGAATACGAAGTCCCGGATGCCCGGGCCTGAAGAAGACCGTTGGCTGTAAAGAGCGTCATCTGGGTGTCATCGGAAATCAGGGCGATCCCGTCCTGCAGGTCATACGATGTGATCCCATCCGGACCATAGCGGTGAAAAATCTGGGTTTCCCCGATAAACTCAATGGGATAGCCCAGCGCATCCCCGGCGGCACCGCCGAGCAGGCAGCCGCGGAAACGATCCTGACTTCGCATGGCGTTCACCTCTCCTGATTGAAAACAGCTTCCCGGATCTCCTGTCCTGACTATATCACAGGGAGGATACGGGTGCAAGCAGAGGACGGGCTGCAGAGAAGGAGGTATGCGGCATGGGACTGATGCGGCAACATGCATGTCAGCCCCTGCTGCCGATTTCCGGAACAGTCAGACGGACACGGCCCATGGCGGTGCGGAAGGGAAGTGCGGGAAAACACCCCGTTCATCCGGCCCTGGAGTTGTGTTCAATGTCTATGACGGGATCTGCTCCTGCATGGGATGGGCGCGCCCTGCTGTGCCTGCAGCCGGACTGAAACGATGCAGAGAGCCCGCAGCATGCTGCGGGATATTCTGCATGCTGGGAGATGTGCTTGACAGGGCCGGGACATCCTGATATTTTATACCGGTCCGCCGGGACTTTTGAATGTGGGTTAGGCCTGTGTACCACACGCAGGCCTTTATTTTTTTACGGGGGGATTTCAGGATGCGCAAGGAACTGCCGGCCCTGTTCTGCCGCTATGCACTGCCGCAGGCAGCGGGACTGCTGCTCAATTCGGTCTACTTTATCGTCGACGGGATGTTCATCGGGAACCGTCTGGGGCGGGAGGCCATGGCGGCCGCCGGCGTTGCGGTGCCGATGCTGGAGTTCATGATTGCACTGTCCATGGCCATTGCGTCCGGATGCGGTGTGCTGGTGTCCCTTGCCCTCGCCAGGCACCGCGATGAGGAAGCGCGGGAATGTGCCATGCATGCCCTGATCGCGGCCGTGGCCGCAGGCCTGCTGCTCTCTGTGCTGGGGAATCTTCTCATCCGCCCGCTGGCTTTCTTTCTGGGGAGCACGGAGGCGATCCTGGGAGATGTGGTGACGTATCTGTCGATCATTCTGTCCCTGTCACCCTTCATGATCCTGAGTTTTCTGCTCGGCGGTCTGGTGCGCAATGACGGGCACCCGGTGCATGCCATGACGGCACTGGCTGTCGGATCCCTGGCGAATATTGCGCTGGACTGGCTGTTCATGTACCCTTTGGGTCTCGGAATTGCGGGGGCGGCCTGGGCCACAGCGCTGGGCCCGCTTCTGAGCTGTCTGATGCTTCTCCCGCACTTCCTTAGCCGGCGCGGTGCACTCTTCTTCGTGCCTGTCCGGCCCCGGCTGCCTCTGTTCGGGCGGATGCTCGGCCTCGGAGTTCCGGCCTTTGTCATGGAGTTTTCCATCGGCATGATCACCGCCATCACCAATCTGGCCATCGGCCGTCTGCACCTCGGGGAAATGGGGCTGGCCGCCTACCTGCTCATCGGCTACCTGATGCTCATCATCCTCACGCTGTTCCTGGGCATGGCCGAAGGGCTCCAGCCTGTGTTCAGCCAGATGAAAGGAAAAGGTGACCTGGAAGGGCTGCAGGGGATGCGAACCTTCTCCCAGATCGTTTTTGTGCTCATCGGGGGCATCACCTGTGTCCTGGCCTTCTTTTTCTCCCGGCATTTCTATAGCCTGTTTACTGCGGGGGATCAGTCGCTTCTGGACTTTACATCCGCTCACAGCCGGGCCTACTTTTCCGGTTTTGTCTTCGCGGGGATCAATATCCTGCTCATCTCCTTCTGGCAGGCCACGGAGGAGACCGGGAAAAGCATGCTCACCGCGCTCCTTCGCAGCGCGCTCATCCCGCCATGCACCGTTCTGCTCCTCCCGCTGCTCTTTGGGCCGGACCTGTTCTGGTTCGGGCATTCGGCTGCGGAGGCTGTCACGTGTCTTGCGGCTGTCCTGCTGCTTTTCCGCTCCGGAAGCATCGGGGAGAACAAAAAAGGAGAGGCCTGAAAACAGGCATCTCCTGAGGGGCCCAAAAGGTGTACGTTACAGTTTTCCCTGCGCCTTCGCTTTTTCCACCAGGGCGGCGAAATCCTGGTAATGCCAGTCGCGGGTCGGCTTGGCACAGTCGATATCGTGGAAAAAGCAGCTCGGGATCTCTTTCTGCTGCAGGTTTTTCTGGATGCAGAGATTGCATCCCTCATCATGATTGACCGGATGGCAGGGACAGCGGGTATCGGTGCAGGTGCAGTATTCTCTGGCATTCTTCATGGGCATCGGCTCCTTTCATCCCGCGGCATGGCGCGGCTGGGTTTTATCATATCATATTTCATATGCACAGGATGCCGTCAGACGAGGAAAAACACAGAAAGCACAGGGGATGGTGCAGAATGGAAAACCGCAGGGTGCTCGCAGGAATGCGCAAAGTATGATAAGATGTCCGTATCTTCCCCGGGCGCGAAGTCCGTGTCATGGGATGCGAAAAAAGGAAAGATGCAAAAAGGAGAACAACATGAACTTTCTGCCTGCAGAAGATCTCCGGGATGAGGACATCGTTCTGCGTCTGGACAGGACCTGTGACGCGGTTCCGGAGAAGAACCTGGTTCCTGCCTGTTATTTTTCCATCTGTCTGAGGGACGGAACGAAGATCGGAAGCTGTGATCTGCGCATCGGACACAGCGGACGGCTGTATTATGGCGGGAATATCGGGTATGGGATCGATGCAAAATACCGCGGGCATCATTATGCAGCAAAGGCCTGCCGGCTGCTGTTTGGCCTTGCAGCACGCTATGGCATGGAGTATCTGTACATTACCTGCGATCCTTCCAACGCAGCTTCATCCGGAACCTGTCTTCTGGCCGGAGGGCAGCTGGTGGAAACCGCGGTCATTCCGAAATGGCACAACATGTACGCAGAAGGGAAACGCGAGGTCCTGGTGTACCGGTTTGACCTTGCCTCACCGAAAACCCAGCGCGCAGGGATCCGGAGGAAGCACACGGACCGGCGGGAGTGGTTCACGGACGGGGAGCGGCAGTTTGCTTCGCGCCGCCTGGAGGATGATGCTTTCTGCGGCGGGGTCGGCCGGATCGTTTTTACCGATGTCCGAAGACCGATGTGCGTGTCCACCCCGGAGGGCCCGCTGTGCATTGCGGACCGGGGGATCGAGTGGCTGGAGCTTGCCCCGGAGGGCGGGCACTTTGTGGTGACAGCCATGTTTCGGGGAGACGAACTCTTTCAGCAGTATATAGATATCACGCTGCACAATACTGTGGCGAGTGACGGGTCGGCGGTGTTTGAGGACCTTTTCCTGGACGTCGTGATCCTGGGGGACGGAACACCGAAGATCGTGGACCGGGAGGAGCTGGATGCGGCGCTGCAGCGCGGGTGGATCACCGGGGCGGAAGCGGATCTCGCCCTGCGAACGGCGGATGAAGTGGTCCGCATGTACCGGGAACATGCCGGTGAGATCGCAGAGCGTCTCAGGGACTGCCGGGCGATGTTTGGGCGTGTACAGGAGGACTGGGCATGGGGATTCTGATCTGCGGACTCAACGGAACCGGGAAGAGCACACTGGGCTTGGCACTGGCCCAGGCCCTTGGCTGGAGATTCATCGACAATGAGGATCTGTTTTTCCCCAAGGACAATCCGTCGTATCCGTTTGCCTCGCCCCGAAGCCGGGAGGAAGCCATTGCGCTTCTGGAGGAGCAGATCCGGGAAAATGACCGGTTTGTTTTTGCCGCCGTGCGGGGAGAGTACGGGCCGCTTCTTGCCTTCTCGCTTTCCCGTGTGATTGTCCTGGAAGTGCCGCCGGAGGTCCGGAAAAAACGCGTCCGGGAGCGTTCCTATCGGCGTTTCGGGGACAGGATGCTGCCGGGCGGCGACCTGTTTGAGCGGGAATCGGCATGGTTCCACCTGACGGACAGCCGGAGTGAAAGCTATGTCTGGCAGTGGCTTCAAACCGTGGACTGTCCGGTCATCCGCCTGGACGGAACGCGCGGGGTGGAAGAAAACATCCGGGTTCTGCTTCCGCAGCTTCGGGGGTCCGATCCGGGGATCTGACAGACGAAGGGATGCGGTACAAAACAAAGAAACACCTGCGGGACTTGCAGGTGTTTTCAAGTAGTCTGTGAGAAGCGGCGTCAGTGCTGCTGGATGAGCCAGTCACGGATGGCGGTTTCCATTGTCTCCGGGAATCTGTCATAGTGATGCGTTTCACCGGGAATCATGCAGAGAGTCGCATTGCGGTAGCGTGCAGAGGCTGCAACGGAGTCCTCCGGCGGCACGACGTCATCCTGATCCCCGTGCATCACAAGGACCGGCCCGGGGAAGCGGTCCATGGCCTCTTCCACATGCAGTGTCTGCGCGGTGCGGATATAGTTTCCGCCCAGGGTCACGCCCTTCGCCACCTCGACGGCATCCGGGACGTGCAGGGGATCAAAATGGAAGCCCAGCAGGCATCCTTCCCGCGCTCCGCGGGGAATCATGAAGGCCGGTGCGCGCAGGACAAGCCCTTTGATGAGATCCGGAGCCATGCCGCCGACCAGGGCTGCGGTCAGACCGCCCTGCGAATGGCCGGACAGCCAGATGTCCTCCACAAAATCCAGTCCCCGGGCATATGCGAGCACGGCGAGGGTATTGGAGATCCATTTGTACAGCGTATGGTCCTGAAAACTGCCTCCGGTTTCGCCGTGGCCATAGAGGTCAAAGCGCAGGGTGGAAAAGCCGGCTGCATGCATGGCGCGGCAGGTGGCGAGCGTATGCGACTTTTCCTTATTGCTGCCAAAACCGTGGAGCACGAGGACCAGCGGGCCAGGCTGTGTGTCACTGCGCTCAAGAACCGCGCTGATGCGGACGCAATCATCCATGATGGTCAGTTTCTGCATGGAAACCTCCTGATTTTTTTCATCGCTTCGGAAGAAGGACGGGGTCTGCTTCGTTGATTGAAGGACAGATCAGCCTGCCAAGGCAGGCGTATGAAAGGTGAATGAGGATATGAGGGTTGCATTTGCACTCCATCAGATGCACAGACGGACGGGCCTGATTGCAGCGCTGCTCGCCATGCCTCCCTCCGGAGCACGCGGGCTGGATACCGGCAGGACGGCATCGGAGATTATCCGGGACTTCACTCTGGACGACGGTGTCGTCAGCTTCTATGAGGCCTGTGTGCGGGAAAACGGGCCCTTCCGCACCTGGAGGATCGAGGAAAAAAACTGGTTCAGCAGGCTGCTTCCGGACCTGATGGCTGCAGAAGAAGCGAGGATGAAACAGCATCATCCGGACCTGCCGGTCTCTGTTCCGTTTGCGGACAGCATCCTGACATGGCGCTTTGGGAGAGTGGAGCCGGGCATGATTTCACAGGACGAGGCCCTGCGGAAAGCGAAGGACATGCTCCTGTCAGATTATGGATCGGAAAGCAAAGAAGATCAAGTGTCTGTGAGCCTGTATACCGGGCACCGGGCCATGGAGACGTTTGAGGAGCCGTACTATGTGTTCCGGCTGTACGTGAAAGGGCAGAAACATGCCGAAGTCTGGGTGAATGCCAGGACCGGGGCGCTTCCGCGCCACGAAGGCATGGAAGTCGAGCGCGAGGCGAAAAGACAGTATGCGCTCAGGGCGGGGAAAAGGCAGCGGGCCGATGAAAAGGGAGCGGAAGACCGGACCCAGCCGGAACAGGTGTCGGTCTTCTTTGACGGCCATGCATGGCATGCGGTCATTCGGATGGCGGATGCCTGGCAGGACATGGTGCTGGATGACACGGACCTGGAAATCGTGGATATTAAAGACAGGCAGATGGGTGAAAGAGGGTGATCCGGGATGAAACGAAAGCTCTTCGGGGTGCTGCTGACCGCTTTTGCACTCTGCCTTGCCTGGCTTCCCGGCCATGCCCAGGACCGGGAAATGATATACAGCATGAAGGCACAGATGGCGCAGGAGGGGATGCTGTTTCTCTTCCAAATGGATTCCGGAATTGCGGGCCTGGATCCGGTAGCTGACACCCTGATTATCAGGGACTGGAGCGGAAAGGAGACAGCTGTGATCCCGCTTTCGGCATGCATTGCACCGGAATTTGAATGCTCAGGGATGGCGGCCTGCACGGAGGCACCGGATGGCGGGTGGTATGCGCTTTTTGCCCTCAATGAACTCTCGGACGAGCCGATGCTTGCCCTTTGCAGGCTTTCCCCGGATGGGCACTGCCTCTGGTCGACTGCGTTTGTGCAGCGTCCCCAGTGGGGCTGGACCCTGCTTGCCTCCACGCAGGACGGCGTGCTTCTCCTGCATGTCTGTGACACAGACAGCCGGGAGAGCGTTCTTCGGTATGTTTCCCCGGAGGGAAAGCTTCAGTGGAAGAAAAAACTTGCCTTTGACGGACTGGCATACAGTCCGTTTGCCGCAGACAGTCACGAGGGAAACACCGTCCGGATCTACGGGACGGCTGTTTCTGTTTCGAAGGGAACCTATGCAGCTGTTGAACTGGAAATCAGCAGCGGCGGAGAAGTGACGGCAGAAAAAGCATGGGACTTTGCGCCTGTGACGCGAGATTATGCGGCGCGGCTTGAGATGGACCCGAGGCATCATGCGGTGGAGCTTCTCTGGAATGAGGGTGCCGCTGGGAATGGAAAAAGAATCGCCCTGGATACACTGAGCGAATGCACGCCTCCTTCCTGGGCGCTGACTGATGTGGATGCAGACGTCCACTGACGGGGCTTTCCCTCAGGATGACCGAGAGACACCGGAATCGTTTGTGCGGCAGAGGAACCGAAAAAAGCCCGCAGAGTCATTTCGTGGCTCTGCGGGCTTTTCATCATTAACCGTTTCCCATATTGGCCGGGCCGACGATGAGTTCGTCGATTTCCTCCCGGCCGTCTGTGTAGAGGAACTGGGTCAGCTGGACCCGATAACCATCCGAAAGATGGTCCGGATCGGTGGTGAAGAGGAAGTCCCATGTCAGCTGCACGCGGTCGGCCTCGGCTGTGTCATCAAAACGCTGATGCAGGACACCGACCTGAAAGGGGACAGACGCCGAAAAAGCTTCCTGCCCATAGCGCTCTTTGACCGCATCCTCCGCGATACGCAGCGCCTTCCCGTATTCTTCCGCGGAAGGAACAGCATAGTCATCCCCGTACACCTGCTGCACCATGTCCTGCGGCCAGAAATGCATCATGGCACCGTACTGTTTCACGGCTTCCTGCTCTTTGGAATCGGCCGGATGGGTGAGAGTCGGTCTGTCCTCTTCGTCATGCCGGTCTGTCCGGAGATCCCCGCCTGTGCGGTCAAAGGAGACAGTATAGACACTTTTGCCGGTAGAGCGATCCACATAGACAAAAGACCAGCGGGCATTTTCCGGGGGATAGGAACCGGTTTCGACATCCAGTCCGAGCCCGAAGGCTTCGTAGATGAGCCAGATCTCATCGCTCTCCTCCGGGAGATCACAGTCATACGCGTCCTTCAGTGCACGGGCAGCGAGTGCATGTGCATCCTTCGCCGTCATGTCGCCCCCGCCCGGGAGCAGGCACACGTTCAGGCCATAGGCCCCGATGGCTACCATCATCTCTCCGTACCAGTATCTCTGGTCAATCGTCCATGCGCTTTCGTCTGCCCCGAACACAGACAGGCAGATGGCGCGCACCGTCTCCCGCTCCCAGTAGCCATGGCCTGAATCAAAGGCCTGCATGACGTCAGAGTTTTCGTCCAGTGTCACTCCGTTTTCACGCAGTGCGGAGAGGATTTCTTTCAGCTCCTCATAGGAATAATTGTCCTTCGTATTCTTCTGCGCCGTAGGCACAGCCACCTGTTCGACGACGTCCTGCGGGGAAAGGGCGGCTTCGGCCATGGCCATGGACATGCTGAGCAGCCAGAAGGCCGTCAGCGTGAGAATGAACCATCGTTTCTTTGTCATGTCATTTCCTCCTCGTTGTTTCCTTCACTGAAACAAACGGATCGGGGCAGCCGTTTCTCCCGGTGCCATCGTTTTGTTACAATGCATCCGGCCGGAAAGCATGGAAAAGTGCAGGCTTCATCTTCGCATCCGGGAACTTTCGCCCCGCCTGCCGCGTCATATAGATGAAGGCCTGAAAACAAAGACAGGAAGTCTTAACCAAAAGGGAGGAATCACCATGAAAAAAATCATGACAGTGCTGCTTATGCTGGTTCTGCTGATGGCCACAGCGACAGCCTTTGCGCAGACCCCGATCACGGTCAGCGGAACCGGGGAGGTGCGCCTCAGTGCGGACACGGCGGTCATCTCGCTTGGGGTCACAGCCCGGGACAGGGATGTGCTCAAAGCACAGCAGAAGGTCAATGAAAGCATTGCTGCGATCCGGAAAGCGCTCACGGAAAAAGGAATCCGCGAGGAGAACATCAACACGGAGTTCATGAATCTCTATGCCGTGACGGATTACACGGACAGTATGGAGCAGCTCTCTGCCTACCATGCCAGTTCCACCCTGGCTGTTCGGGTGACGGACCTGGACAGTGCGGGCACAGTGATTGACGCAGCCTTTGCTGCCGGCGCCAATACGCTCAACGGCATTTCATTCTTTGCATCCGATACCGCGAAGGCTGAAGAGGAGGCCATGAGGAAAGCGGTGGCCGATGCGAAAGCGAAAGCCGACATCCTGGCCGATGCGGCCGGGATGCAAGTAATCGGCATTCAGAGCATCTCAGAGGGCGGCGTGTACAGTGTTGCAAACCAGATCGGGAATGTCCGTGCCAAAGGCATGGATTGGGCGGAAGAAGCCGAAGCGGATACCGGGACGGTTGTTCAGGCGGCCAAGCTCATTGTCTCCGCATCTGTGACCATGGTCTTTGACGCTGAATAAGCATGCAGCACAAAATAAGAATCGCCCGTACCGTCATCCCGGCGGTTACGGGCGATTCTCTTGCGGTTATACAGTTTTTTGCTGTCGACTTTCCGGGTGACGGGGCTGAAGTCCCACAGAACCCGGCGCTGGCTGTTGAGCTCCTTCTGGGCTTTCTTGCTCAGCTTTTTCTTCGGAATGATTCCTGCCATGCGCATCCACTCCTCTCCCATGGCATACCTGAAGTATAGCATGGAGGATTCTGCGGGACAAGGGGCAGGGCCCTGTCAGCCCCTGATGCCGATCATCCGGGCAAAACAATCATTCAGGGCAGACCAGTCGCTCTGCCGGTCATCCGGCATGCTCTCACAGATCGCTTTCTGCCGGGGGAGCTCTTCCTGAATAAAGTCGCGGATCTCAGGAAGGTGCGGATTGTATTCGCCCTCGGTGGTCACTTTTTTGATTTCGAGGAGCTTTTCAATTGCCCTTCGAAGATCCGGCGCAATCTCCATTTTCATCAGATCGCTGAAGAGAACCGGGGGCACGGTGTGGAAGCGTTCGATATACTGCGCGGCCAGCAGGGGACGCAGGGCGTAAAAATACTTTTTATAGCGCACTTCTTCCCCGGTCAGGTGGTCGACCCAGGTTTTCATGGCCGTACCGTAATAATGATGCGAAGCAGCCTTTTCAGAGAAGTAGGCTTTGGCCGTCTTATACATCTCCGCCCAGTCCTCCGTCGTCTGGTAGACGACCGGTGACTCGCTCCACTCAAACAGCGTTGCGTTTCCGCGGGCGAACTGTGTCATGGCTTTTCGAAGGTCCCAGCCGTTGATGTCCAGCACCTCATCCATCTTCCACTCAATCACGTCGCGCGGCGCATCGAGCCGGATGTAATCCAGGGTGGGACGCACATACACAAAGCGCACATCGTAATCACTGTCGGGGGATGCGAATCCCCACGCACGGCTGCCTGACTCGACGGCATGCAGAATCCGCACGCCATACGTTTTCTCTATTTCTTTCAGTTCCCGGCAGATGACATCCTTCATTTCCATCACGCTTCCTCCATGACAGCGAGTCGGTTGATATGCTCCACAAATGCACCGACCTTCGCCATGTCTGGCGCATCGGGGAGCGTTGTTTTCTTTGCGGCCTCCTGAAAACGCTTTTCATACTCTTCCAGGATCTCATAGAATTCCGTCGACAGCGTTCCGTCGGACTGCATGAATTCTCCGTTGCGGATGCGCATGAGCAGCGGCAGATCGTCCTGACGACACGTGATGACCACATGCTCCTCAAGGAGATCAATGACCGTCATCAGCAGGCGGACCAGGTGCATGGCATGCTTATTGAGGTGGTTTGCATCCTTTTTATGGTTCCGGTGTCCGATCTTATCGTAGTCGCGCACCACATTGCGCAGCGTGTCGAGCATGCTGTTGTAATCTCGCAGAGGAAGGTGCTGGTAAGAGGCATCCACAAAGATTTCCGTTTCCATTTCCGGCGTGACGGCCTGGTCAATATACAGCCGGACCGAGCCCTGGGCGAGGTGTGCATTCCTGGATCGGAGGTCATCCATGGCGCTCATGACCGAATTCAGAATATGTTTTTCGCGCTGCGTCTGAGGGAGAGAATCCCGTGCAATGGCATTCTGAAGCCTGCGGAGCTGGTCGGTCGCATATCCGCCGAAGGAGCGGATGGCACGTTTGGAGAGAAACAGGGACTGGTTCTTCAGCAATTCCTCGCCGGGGGCTGAAAGAATCATATATTTGTCCCTGGGCAGGCCGATGATTTCACAGCTGTTGGGATTGCACTCCAGGAGAAGTCTGACCATTTTGCTGAAGCCATAGACCACGGTATCGGTCTGCGTGTCCACATACTGATCAAACTCGGTCAGGCCAAGCAGATCCGAGGGCTTTTGCAGGGCGACCCCGCGAAAATCCACGTCGCTGCCTTCGCGCTGCGTCCCGTAGCCGTAGCTTCCGGAAAGACCGAGGAGCATGATCCGCTTTCCAAGATGTTCATTGTTTCGCAGAAAATCATACTGGGGTGATTCGATCATTTCATGAAAATCCGGCAGCATGATACCACCTCCTGCTGTGTCCCTTTGAAGTATGGATGCACATAATAAAGCGCTGCTTTCTCATTTCGCCGGGAGGGAGGAAAATCCTGTCTGCATGAAAGGAGGCTTTACGCGGGGAAACGGCAGTCATCTTTTTTCATGCGATGCGTCCATTGTCAGCCCCGGTTCCTCTATCTGGCCGGATAAAAAGAAAAGGAACCCTTATTCTGCAAGGGTTCCAAAGTGGTCTGTACTGGACTCGAACCAGTGACCCCATCGATGTGAACGATGTGCTCTACCAACTGAGCCAACAGACCACACGGTGACAGGCTTTTTTCCTGACAGCGGCCATGATAGCACAAGTACGGAAACCTGTCAAGGTGAAAATTCTCAGTTCAGAACAAAAGGGCAGGGAAAGCAGGGAAAAACGCATGGAATCTCGGCTTCAGAACCAGCTTACACCGGGGTTTTGATGTTCTCCCGCCGCACACTCGTGACTTCAGTCGTGAGTTAGGCGGGCGAGCGTTTTATTTGCAGAGTTTGAACTCAT
>Ga0129307_1000226_pt1 | contig 98333 bp, 85 predicted proteins | sample P1105metagenome_FD_94437 | JGI IMG/M metagenome (GOLD analysis project Ga0129307, IMG submission 94437) | Capybara group fecal microbial communities from Wisconsin, USA - P1105 metagenome | ecosystem: Host-associated > Mammals > Digestive system > Large intestine > Fecal | place: USA: Wisconsin... | reverse complement strand
TGAAGTTCGCGGGTTGTGTTTTTTATGGTAAAAACACTAAAAAAAATTATTTAGTCAGTTATTTCCTTCCCTGATCTGTCAAAGAACAGCGCCGCTGTGTTGCGACGGTGAAAATGAATATACTTCTTTCATGAAAAAGTGTCAATAGTTACACCTTGAATTTTATATATTTTTTTGATTTTTTTTTACATATTTTTAAATGCCGTCCACTTGAAAAAACAGACGCGCTCCCGCACGCCTGTTTTTTCCCCTTTTTCGTGGAAATTAAAAAAAAGCATAATTACAGTCTTACCGTTGAGGTAAGAAAGATATATATTCTTTTTTTACTTTATAAGACCGATGCCTGCAATTATGTTCAGGTCGGTGTCCCAGGTTAGGGTTAGTTTTTCTGTATGTTTGATTTTCTTTCCTGCAGAGATTTCTAATTCTGTAATATCTGGATTATCTTCATCAATGATATTAGCTGCAAGTCTTCTTCCCCAGATGTAATCATTTTGTTCAAACAGATAAATGAAGATTCCTGAAAAATCCTGTGGGAATGCACCTGCGTATGTTACTTCTACTGTATCGCCTTTCATTGGCAGATCACCTTTTTTAAACAGGCTTGTAATATCACAGCCTGTAAGATAGTAACAAATTTCTGAAGGATCGTTTGCCGGACCAAAGTTTTTATCTGCAGTTCCAAAATCAAAATCTTTTAAAAGTTTTGTAATATCAATTTTATATGTCTTTGGGGCACGTCGTTTAACTGTATCTGTAGATTCTGAGACTTTTGTAAAATTGATTTCTGCAGGAACTCCTGCCGCAGGATGATTTTCCAACTGCCAGCTTGAATCATATACAATTTGAATATTTGTATCAAAAATAGGAGGAGTTGTAACTTTTGTTACATATTTACCAGAAATATGTTCTCCTGCCTTTACATCAGTAAAATCAAGATAATCAGGTTTATATGGCTGATTCCATGAATTCTTTTTAGAAGCATCTGTAAACTGGAAAGAAAGATAAGGAATATCTTCACTTACTGTCATATCATAACTGAAAACTATATAATCACCTGCTTTAGGCATATTATTTTTAAGAAGATGTCTGAAAGAAAGAAAAGCACGGTAACATTTTGCCCAGTCTTCATCAAGCCATTCAATATTAAAAGAAGGTCCCAAATCACTATCTGCAAGATCAAGTTTATAAACCGCAGGAGGATTCTTTAATCCGATTTTTTCACACTGTTCCTTAAAATCAAAAGATTTCTTAGTTCGTTCAAAAGTGAAATTTACAGGTTTTCCTACATCAGGAGTTGTTCGCCATTCTTTTTCCCATTCTCCATCATAATGAAAACGAACCATAACATCACCTTTGGGAGGATTATCAACAGGGAACAAAAGTTTTACAGAGAACGGAACACCAGCCTTAATATTTTTAATGCTTGGCCAATAGGTTGTACAAATATCCTGCCACCAGTTGACATCTTCGCTGTTATCTACAAGCTGAAAGTTCAGATGAGGAATATCGGTATCTGAAACGCCCTTTATATTTACTTCTATAAAGTCACCTTTTCTTGGAAAAACACCTGTAAAAAGTGCATCATATTTTCTATCCAGAGAATAACACGTCTCTTCAGGACCTTTTCTTGACACAGTGACATCTCTGTCTGCATCGCAGATATCTATAACCCATTTTTCTGCATTTGTTGTCTTGAACTCATAAGAATCTGTAGATTCATTTGTGCGCTCAAATGAAAAACTAACGGATTCTCCTATTCTTGGTAACTCTGCATACTCGCCCCAGGTAAGATCATACTGAAGCTCTAACCTGAAACGGCCCTCTGAATCATCTCGAATTTCAATTTCTTTATCAATTTCAACAGGAACACCAGCTTTAATATCTGATGCAATCATCTCTGTCCAGCTAAGGCTTTTCCAGCCATTTGTTGAATCATTAAAATAGCAGCTCAAATAAGGCATGTCTACATCAGAAATAATCTTTCCGGTAAGACGAATTTTTTCACCCTTTTTTGGAAGTGCAAAAAAGCAGGTTGAAGTAAAATCAACTCCAAAACCATAACCAGAATCACCTGAATTATCGTCATGCCAATCATAGGCCCCGGCATTTTCAACCAAGCCATCTGCAAAATCCAGTACCCATACTTCCGGGCGAGTCGGCTTAGCAGTATTTTTTTGATTTTTTGCTGCAAAAGCTGATGTCGTAAAAACAAGCATTAATGCTGCAGCAAAACACTTTTTAAAAAGATTCTTTTTCATAAATCTCCTCCGACTAAAAATATAATTTTAATTATCCTCGACAAGTTTGATTTTTGTCAATCAAAATAATATAATCCCGCATATGAATTATATTTATGGAAATAAAGAAGAACAGAATAAATTACTGGACCGCTTCTGCAGATATGTGAAAATCTGGTCGGAAAGTGACGGTAAGGCAGCTGATGCAGGAACTTTTCCTTCTACTGAAAGACAGTGGGATATTGCTAAAGTCCTTGTAAAAGAACTGCGAAACCTTGGCACACGAAATGTTTATCTTACAGATTACTGCTATGTAGTTGCAAAAATCGATTCTAATATAATAGATGTAGAAGAAAGAAAAAAATATCCTACTATCCTTTTGATGGCTCATATGGATACTGTTGATGAAGTTACTGGAGAAAACGTTAAGCCTGTAATATCCATCCTTTCGGCTGAAGAGTCTCCTACCGGCGATGCTGATACTATAATAAAATCTGACGGCACTACTCTGCTTGGAGCTGATGACAAGGCCGGCGTTTCTGCGATTATGGCGGCTGTTGAATATCTTATGAATCATTATGAAGAAGAAGGACTTAAGCACGGCCCGATTGAAGTAATGTTTTCTCCGGATGAAGAAACCGGCCACGGCATGGATAAGGTTCCTCTCAACATTTTAAAAGCTAATTTTGCCGTTACGGCAGACGGCGGCGATGAAGGCGAACTTGAAGCTGAATGTTTTAATGCCTGGGCCTGCTCTATAAAGTTCACGGGAAAAGCCTGCCACACAGGAAGCGCAAAATCAGGTGGAATGGTAAACGCCGTTACTCTTGCAAGTGCCTTTGTATCAGAATTACCACATGATATGTCGCCTGAAACCACAGAAAACCACGAAGGCTTTATTGCCCCAATGGAAATCTCCGGTTCAATAGAAAGTTCTTCTGTAGAAATGCTTCTTCGTTCTTTTTATATAGAAGAAATCGAAAAAGAAAAGGAAATCATAAAAAATGCTGCCGACACTGTAGTTTCAAAACTAGGCGGTACTTATGAGCTGAACTTTAAGCAGCAGTATCTTAACATGAAGGAAAAACTCGACGAACATCCTGAAATTCTGGCACGTCTTGAAAAAGCATACGAAGATTCTGGTGTAAAGGTAAAAAAACAGCCGATTCGCGGAGGAACAGACGGTTCACGTCTTACAGAACTTGGAATTCCTACTCCAAACATCTTTACCGGGGCTCATGAGTTTCATTCAAGAAATGAATGGCTTTCTCTTAACCAATGCGCAAAATGTGCCGATGTTATAATTAACTTACTGACACAAAAGGTGAAATAATGCACGAATATGTAATTGAGGGTGGATATCCTATTCAGGGGACAGTTACTGCAAGCGGCAACAAAAATGCAGCCCTGCCTTGTATTGCTGCAACACTTATGACCGATGAGCCGGTTATCCTTCACAATATTCCGGAGATTCAGGATACAAACGTAATGTTTGAAATCTTAAAATCTCTTGGTGCAAAAGTTGAAAAACTCAGCAAACACAACTGGAAAATCCAGTGCGATAAAATAAAAACTACAGAGCTCCCAAGCGACCTTACAAAAAAGGTACGCGGTTCCATCGTATTTGCAGGACCGCTTCTTGCAAGTAAGGGTAAATGCCAGATGACACCTCCTGGTGGTGATGTTATTGGCCGCCGCCGTGTAGATACTCACTTCCTGGCTCTTAAGGCTCTTGGTGCAAACATCCATGTAAACGGACGTTTTGAATTTTCAGCAACAAAACTTGTTGGAGCTGATATCTTCCTTGACGAAGCTTCAGTAACTGCAACAGAAAATGCCGTTATGGCCGCTGCCCTTTCTGAAGGCGAAACTATTTTGCAGAACTGTGCCAGTGAACCGCATGTTCAGGACATCTGTAAGATGCTGGTTGCAATGGGCGCTAAAATCACAGGAATTGGAAGTAACATTCTTCACATCACTGGTGTAAAGAAACTGCACGGCTGTGAGTTTACAATCGGACCTGATTATATTGAAATCGGTTCATACATCGGTATGGCGGCCGCTACAAAAGGAAAGATCACAATCAAAGGTGTACGCGCAGAAGAAATGCGTCCGCTCAAATACAGCTTTGCAAAACTTGGAATCAGCTGGAGCATAAACGGCGACGAACTTACAGTTCCTAATACACAGGAACTTAAGGTAAACGACGACCTTGGAAACGCAATTCCAAAAATCGACGACATGCCTTGGCCTGGATTCCCTGCCGACCTTACATCAATTATGACCGTAACCGCAACTCAGGTTAATGGTACTGTTTTGATTTTTGAAAAGATGTTCGAAAGCCGAATGTTCTTTGTTGATAAACTGATTTCCATGGGTGCAAAGATTACCCTCTGCGACCCTCACCGTGCAGTAGTATGCGGACCTAGCATGCTTCACGGAGATCACCTTGTTTCTCCTGATATCAGAGCAGGTATGGCTATGGTAATTGCCGCTATGTGTGCACACGGAACCAGCCGCATCAGCAATGTTTATCAGATTGAACGCGGTTACGAAGACCTTGTTGGCCAGCTGCAGAAACTTGGCGCTAAAATTGAAAAGGTTGATGTAGAATAAAAATCTGATATAAGCGATTTTATAGCAATCATAAAGTTGAAAATTCCTGAATGTCATTGTAAAATTATATGATTAGGCATCAGGAATTGAAATGAAAAGAAATAAAGAAAGCTTATATAGAAAGATTATCAATTTTTTCGAAAAAAAATATAAGGCTCCCGAAGAATGTAAGCTGATTCTGGCAGAACGTAATCTTGTGACTATGTTCAAAGCACAGGCTATGCTTATTACTCTTGGATTCTTTGGTCTTATTTCTTTACTTATTACGCAAAAAGGTAACTATTCCGCATCTATACCACGTTTTATTTATTTTGGTGAATATATTGTCTTTGGTATTGTTTGTATAATTGCTTCGGCAAAGCTAAAAAAAATTAACTTTGCACGTTCTTTCATAAAAATGATTCCTACTTATTTTCTTTTCTTTTACCTGATGGTTTATCCTATGTTCATCCTTTTTTACGAAAAGAATACTTTTAATGCGATGGTTGTTTATGCCTGTATTACCGTAAACTTCCCTGTATTTTTTGATATATCTCCAGCAATTTTTACTCCAATAGCAACCATTGCTTCTGTTGCACTCATGACGCGCATTACTAAAGAATACAGTCTGTTCATTTCTATGGATTCTGTAATCTTCGTTCTTATTCTTTACTTTTTTTCATTCAAACGCTGGGCCACAGAAAAGGACAATTATTTACATCACCGCAGCGAACATGAATATAAAGAAAATATTGAAAATGAAATCCAGCTTGCACAGGTAGTTCAGCAGAGTTTTTTTAAGCACAATGAAACAATTTATGATGACTGGGCTATTTCATATTACAATAAACCTATGGCCGGTGTTTCTGGAGACTTTCTTGATATTTACGGAAATGGAAACTCTCTGGATGGTATAGGTATTTTTGATGTATCGGGACACGGTATTGCATCTGGTCTTGTAACGATGCTTGTAAAAAATATCATCTTTCAGGAATTCAACAATGGCCGCGATGACAAACTTAAATCAATTCTTGACCGCATCAATATCCGTTATATAAAAGAAAAAGGAAACATTGAAAACTACCTCACCGGTATTCTTACAAGAATGAAGGATTCTAAAGTAGAGTTTATAAATGCCGGTCACTCAATGCCGATTTTCTACAACGCAAAAGAAGATTCTGCATATTATATTGAAGATGACAATACGGCTTTTGGCGCAATCGGATTACCTGATATTCCTACAAATTTCGTTTCTCATTCTGTTGAGATGCAGCGCGGTGATGAATTGATTTTCTTTACTGATGGTGCGACTGAAGCAACCAATGCCCAGGGTGAAGATTTTGGAAAAGACAGATTATTAAAATCGATTTTCAGAAATGCAGACAGACCGCTTACGACACAGGTAAACTGTATCGTAAGCGATATTCTCACCTTCATTGGCAATGAGCCGCAGAAGGATGATATTACTATTATAATTCTTAAAAAGAAATAAACGAGTCTTAGTCCCTCACCAACTCCTCGCCGACGGGGCGGCTCGGGAAAAATGGCTGCACGCTGCGTTACTCGCGTGCAACACGAAATCTTACGTTATTCTACAGGACGTTTCTTAAAACTCTTACTCTCTTCAATGGCTTGTCCTTCGCCATTTTTCTGCTCCATCATAGCGCGAACCTTAAGTGGAAGACCTGCGAGAGTAATGAAGCCCTGAGCATCTTTATGATTGTAAAGTTCACCAGTTGTGAATGAAGCAATTGATTCATTGTAGAGGCTGTACTTAGAACCAGAACCGGCTCCACGAATAGCACCCTTCACTACCTTAACTTTTGCCCAACCAGTTACAGTTTCTTCTGCCTTGTCCATGAATGCCATGCAGGAATCCATAAGAGTTGTAAACCACTTTCCTTCGTAAATAAGCTCTGCCATGCGGAGGCTTACCTGCTGCTTGTAGTGGTAAGTTTCGCGGTCGAGACAGATGTGATCCATCATTCTGTGAGCGAAGTAAAGGATTGCTCCACCCGGTGTTTCGTAAACACCACGGCTCTTCATACCAACAAAGCGGTTTTCACAGATATCAACAAGACCAACACCATTGCGTCCGCCGATTACGTTGAGTTCGTTGAGAAGGTCAAGAGCTTTCATCTTCTTGCCGTTGAGTCCAACAGGAATACCCTTTTCAAAATCGATGGTTACATATTCACCATCGTTTGGAGCTTCCTCTGGAACAGTTGTATTTTTAAGCATGTGCTTGTAGTTAGGTTCGTTTTCTGTCTTCTCGAGTTCGAGACCTTCGTGGCTGAGGTGCCAGATGTTCTCGTCACGTGAGTAAGACTGATCCTTCTTCATTGGAACTTCGAGCCCGCGGTCTTCGAGATATTTGATTTCTGCTTCACGGCTGTCCATATTCCATTTGTCATCGCGCCATGCAGCAATTACTTTGATATCAGGAGCAAAAGCTTTGATAGCAAACTCAAAACGAACCTGGTCGTTTCCTTTACCTGTTGCACCGTGACAGATTGCCACTGCCTTTTCCTGGCGTGCATATTCTACAAGGATTTTTCCGATAAGAGGACGTGCAGTTGAAGTACCAAGAAGATATTCATCCTCGTAAACTGCATTTGCCTTAAGTGCCGGCCAGATGTATTCTTCAATATATTCCTGACGTGCATCTACAACGTAACATGCGCTTGCACCTGTTTTGAGGGCGCGTGATTTGATTGCTTCCCAATCGTCTCCCTGTCCTTCATCGATACAAACTGCGATTACATCGTAGTCATAGTTTTCTTTAAGCCATGGAATGATAACAGTAGTATCAAGTCCACCTGAATAAGCGAGTACAACCTTATCCTTTGCCATATATAACCTCTCTTGGTGGTTTCGATACGGCTTTGCCTGTTCAACCACCTCATTTTGCATAAATATACATTGAATATATTATTTTATGCAAAAATATGCAAGTTATTTAGCAAAATGACTTAAATTTTTGTATAAAATCTAAATCTGTTACCGTAACTTTTGTATTATTTACAGGAAAATTCAGAGTGAAAGTGCCGTCTTCGTTAGAATTTATAGTGAAGGTTTGTTTCAGATGTTCAGCAGCCCAGGCTTTTATAAACTCCAGGGCCAGCTTCTGACGGCGATCGGAGCGGGCTTTATTCTCGAGGGATTGAGAGAGCTCGGTCAGGTAGTCTGGGAGATTGGCGAGGAACTCGGAGATCTCCGGAAGCGGGTTGTGAGGAAACTTAGCATCACAGATTTTTATGTATTCGGAACCACACTTTTGCATTATGCTTGCTTTTATACTGTTCTGTATAAAAAGACGAAGCTTGATTGTGGCTGTCAGAGAAACTTCGAAAGTACAGTAAGACGGAAAATATTCTGTCGAAATTTTTGCATCAGGATGAGATGAGGAAAAAGCTTCAAACTCTGCCTTACAGTCTTCCATGCGAAGTGGCGTGGCGTTTGTCCTTACCATATTTTTATGCTGAAGATGTACAAAATGTTCTTTCCAGAAATCGGCTTCGGAATCTGAATATTTTTGATTTGTCACTGTTTTGCTCCTCTTTACGGTAAAAATGTTCCGCTGTTTCCCGGCAGCCTTTCTATCCACCATCTTGATTTTTCGAATGCCAGACGGGAATCTAATATCCAGAGAATTGAAGATGCAGCAACGCCTGTGTGTCGCCCGTCACTTCCAGTCATCTTAGGAACTTCCCCTTCTCCATCTGTAAAAATAATCATACCGGAGTAGTGGCTGCGGTTTTCCAGAAAGTAGTCTATTGGTGGTTGAAAATTTGTTCCACCCCGTCCGGTAATTTCTGCCAGATTGAAATTCTTTGTAAACTTTACCGGCCTCGTATTTTTAAGATTTACATCAAAGAAAATCAAATCAATGTTTTCGATAATCTTTAAAAAGAAAAAGTTTTTTATTGCGTGATAAAAACGGTCAAAGCTTTCGTCGGTGATTGAGCCGCTGACGTCCACGGCAATTAAAATATTTGCCTTGCGTTCGTAGCGGCTCCCCATTGCGGAAAAACCGTAGCGGCGACTTGGCTTCATTCGTGTGAGCCGGCGGTTTACGCTTACAATATTCGCACGGAATTTTGTAAGGGCACGGCGGTAATCAAAAGAAAAATCAACTTCGCCGGCCAGCTCGCGTTGAAGGTTACCTCCGGTTTCTCCCCAGCCCTCTTCTATTTCTGCCTTTTTGATTTTATCATCTATCTGATTCTGGGCATTTTCATCTTCCTGCCAGAGTTCAGAGCTTTGGGTAATTGCAGACAGATCATAATCAGAAAGGGCACCTGCCCCACTTGCTTCTCCTCCGCCTGCAGAAGTTTCCCTAATCAAAAATAAAAGCCGCTTATACCACTGTTCAAAAGTCAAATCGTCTACAGTTTTAAGAAGTCCTGTTGCACGGTCAATCTGAAGATTTCTCTGATAAAATCTTAATTCATCAGTATCTGCCCAGCGTTTACCAAGAGGATAATCCAAAGTTGAAAAACGCCATGCCTGACTTTTAAGATAAACCACCCCCGCAGTTTCTATACCACTTGGAGGCGTAAAGTATTTAGCAATAATAACATCACTTGCAAGCTGAAGTGCCGTAGGATTTGCCTTATAAGGCTGGCGCGCATAGGGATGTTTTAAGAGGATTCTGTAAGTTTCAATTTTTAAATAATCAGTAAGTTCCGCATCAGAAAGCTCAGAAGTAAGCAGCTCTGAAAACTCAATGCATAAGCGGCCGCTTCTCATAGGAACAGTCAGCCCGTCATTCAAAACCAGATGATGAGTTGTAACCACCGAGAATAAAAGAGGTTCAGTAATAAACCAGTTTTTTATGATAGCCTTGAGCCGATTTTCACAATTCATAAGCTTACAGCACCCGCCAGTCTTGCCTACAAATCATCAGATAAATCAAGAAGCTTATTATACAGCTCAGGAGTTTTTTCCAGAATAAAGTTCAAGGTCGCAGGATATCTTTCTGCAGAAACAAGACTTGCAAAATGAGCCTGCAATTCTTTTTTATTGCTGTCGCCAAGATAATCAAAATAGCGGACAAGATTTTCAGGTTTAATATCTGCTGTCTTTTCACTCTGAGTTTCAAGCCAGCGGAAAATTGCTTCATTTAATTGTGTAAACTCTGTAAAACTTAAATCGCGGACAAAAGAAGAAATATCATTTACACAAAGCAAATCTTTAACAGAAGGGATTTTATGATTATTTACAAAGTCAAAAAAGCAAGCCGCTGCCCTGTCGCCGATAATTCCAGAAATCATTGGCTGATGAAGTTCTCCAAGCTCACTAAAGTTTTTTATAATTTTAGAAACACGTTCCCAGCTTCGACGGTCTGGACTTCGCTCAAGATTTTCCTCTCCAAAGCTTTCTTCGCCATCCAGCAATTCAGGATTATCTTCGATAAATGAAATTATTCTTGAATCGATTCCAGCTTCTCTGGCCCAGTTAATCCAATCTTCTACACTCGGAGCAAATTCATAAATATTAAAGCGGCTCACAAGCGCAGGGTCTAAATCTGTCAACTGATACTCACTGCCGCCATTTACCGCGCTTATAATCCGGCTTCCCTCAGGAAGGCTCTTACCTGCAAGCTTACGGTTCAGGGTTAAGTCCATAACAGTCTGTAAAACTTCAGGACGTGCACGGTTCAATTCATCAAGAAATAAAACGACAGGTTTTCCATCAACCGGAAACCAGTAAGGCAGCATGAATTCTGTGCGACCTGTTGCTTCATCAAGATGAGGAAGACCAATCAGATCACCAGGATCACTCATCTGTCCTAAAAATAAAGTAACGACTTTTTCACGGCGTGCCGCAAAAAAGTCTTCTAAGATACGAGATTTTCCGATTCCGTGCCGACCTACAAGCATGATATTTTGTGAGGCCGGCGTATTTTCCAGAATGAACTTAAGCTGAGTAGAATCAATTTTCATAATGAAAAAAGTCTACTTTATTAAGCGGATATTATCAACATAAATGTGCGATTCCTTCATAAGGATTGCACTGCTGTTGTTGTAAATGGAGATTCGTCTTACATCATTTAGGCGTTCCGGATATTTTGAAAGATCAAAGACCATTGTATGAACACCTTTTGGAAGATCGTACTTTTCAAGACTCCACCAGTTCCAGGAATCTGTTGCCTGAATTACAACGTTTATATTGTATACATAATTTTCCGGATTATAGAAATCCATTACAATATATTTTGCACCAGACAAATCATTGGTTCCATCATAAAACCAGATTCCAGACTTTGTAGAATTCTTATCCATTACGTCCATTGTCATTTCAAGAGAATGAGAACCTTCAGAAGCCCAATCTTTAGAAATATTAGCACCTGTAGAGTTTTTTACAGATCCGTACTGATCCCAGTCGAAGCCAGCCCAGATCCAGTAATTTCCTTTCTCAAATCCATCAAAAATGACTACTGTACCATCAGGAAGTCCCTGATCCATCTGTGCAAAACAAAGAGTAGTCAACGTAATCAATATAGAAAATAATGTTATAATCTTTTTCATTGCAGTAACCTCCAGAATTATTCAACCTTAAACTTATTCATTGCATCACGAAGTTTTGCAATACTTTCAACGTTTTTCTCTACAGACTCATGAGCCTTCTTCGAAAGATTACCGATTGCATCTGTTTTTTCAGTCATGTTCTTTACATTCGTATTTACAGATGTGGTCATGCTGGCAATTCGGTCCATTTCGTAAGAAACCTGCTTACTTCCTTCCATCATTTCATCAGAGTCATTCTTTACGCTTACCGTAATTTCGTTAATAGTATGCATAAGTTCAAGAACCTGTTCTCCTCCCTTATTCTGCTGCTGCATTTCTTCATCAATAATAAGTTCCTGCTCGCTTACAGTTTTTGTTAGTGCGAAGATACTATTAAACTGAGTCTGTACCTGGATTGTTGATTCAGAAACAGTTTTAATAAGATCCTGAACATCTTTAAGTTCGTTTTGAATCTTTGTACCCTGAGAGTTAGATTCCTCAGCAAGTTTACGGATTTCACCTGCAACTACAGAGAATCCCTGTCCACTGTCTCCGGCATGCGCAGCCTCGATTGCAGCATTCATAGCAAGAAGGTTTGTCTGACTCGCAATATTTCGAATTACAGAAGATGCTTCCTGAAGGTTCTTTGAACGATCCTGGATTTTTGCAGAAAGCTCCGCCATACTGTTAATGAGTGACTGACCAAGTTCCGAAGCCTGTTCCAACTGATTCATAGATGAACGGTTGTTTTCAAGAATATTAGATACATTTCTTATATTTGCCGTCATCTGTTCAATAGAAGCTGCAGACTCTGTAACACTTGAAGCCTGAGTATCAATATTTTCATTAAGCTTCTGGATATTCTTTACAATCTGATTTACTACAGAAAGAGCTTCTTCTACACCTGCTGCATGATCCTGCATCTGTCCCTGAATAGCTTCGATACTTGAAGTGATGTCAACTACAGCCTGTGAAGTTTGATTCATAGACTCATTAAGCTCATTACCAATTTCGTCCATTTCTTCGCTGGAATTCTTTACATCCTTTATAGAAACAGAAAGCTTATCCATTGTCTTATTAAAGCTTTCACACATTGCGCCAATTTCATTATTCTGTTTTGCATGCAGGCGCACTGTCATATCACCATCACCTTCACTGATATTCTGAAGCGCATTTACTGTATTTTTAAGAGGTTTAGTAATTCCTGTAACAACACCATATACAATAAGCATTACAATGATAATCTGAAGAGCAAAGGCTATAATAATGATCCAGATTGTAGTCCAGGCACTCTTATCAATTTCATCTTCTGGAGTCATAGAAACAAAGAACCATGCATTTCCGGAACGGTCTACCTGAGATTTTACAAGTGTTACAAACATATTCTGATTTTTGATTTTTGTAGAAAATGTAATAGTTGAATAATCAATTGTACAATCAGAAAGATCATCGCCTTGTTGGGCACGAGTTCCATCTGGTTTTATATAGATAGGTTCAAAATATGTCTTAAGATTTGCATCCAAAAAGAATGTTGATTTATTTCCGACATCTGTATGATCTGTAGATGCAAGGACCGCACCGCTGGAAGTAATAAATTCACATTTAGTACCACGAAAAATAGATTCACCATCCATCATTCCATCAAGTCCGGAAAGAACAATATCTATTCCCGCAATACCACTTCTCTGTCCGAGAGAGTTTTGAATCTGGCTGAATACCTTTGCACTAAGTACAGATTCACCATCAAGAACTGTAATAACAGGCTCACTGATGTAGGTATACTGAGTATTTGCGGCCTGTTCTATCTGTGCCTCTGTAAATTCAGTAACAATATCATTTTTGATTCGACCATTCTTGTCACGAATATAATGAATTTTAAACTGTCCTGTTGGATTATCATCATAATCAGCACGAAGTTTATCTTTATGGTCAAACATATTAGGTAACCAGTAAGCCCAGGCAGAATCAATAGTAGAAGATTTTACCATTGCACGAACAGCCTGTTCTGCTGCTGAAGCTCTCTGTTTTTCTGGAATTGCCCAGGTTCCGCCCAAAACACCAGAAAGAGCTTCTGCAGCGTTTACAACTTCTGTCATACGGCGTTCAACTGAAATTCCTTTTGATTCACTTAATGTAATAATACTTTTAGTAATCTGTTCTTTGTTACTTCTCAAAACTGTTCGACCGATAATAAATGTCATGATAACAGAAATGAGAATCATTCCGATTCCAAGAGACAAAATGAGGCTCATTCGGATTGAGGTTGAAGAAGATTTTCTACTCATCATTTCCTCCATATAAAAATATTATTAATAAAAGAATATCGCTTGATATCTTTTTTTTCAATTCAAAAAATGGAATTAAACTCCATCCTTATACTACAAAACCATTTATAAATTCAACAATTTTTTAATGTTTTTCTGCAGAAGATTCGACAGCCTTTTTGTCATCCTCTTTATGGAAGGCTTGTTTCTGCTCGTACATGATGTTATCTACATTTTCTACCGCCTGCTCAAGTGTAAGGTCTGAATTTGCAGGAACTGTATAGGTTCCAACACTGGCAGAAAGTGTATATGGAAGATGCATTACAGAAGTTTTTGAAAGCAGTCTTTCTTTGATCTGTGTACAGTAATCTTCACCATTATAGTTTTTGCTGTTTCCTACAACAAGGAATTCATCACCACCGTAGCGGATACAAAGCCAGTTACGAGGAACAGTTTCGAGAACTGCAGCCGCAACAGTTTTTACGGCAAGGTCTCCGTGAAGATGACCGAACTGGTCGTTGATATGCTTCATCTTATTGATATCAACAAAGAACAAAACAGTTGTAAGACCGTTCTTTTTGTTCTGAGAATAGAAAGGCTTTGCAAGTTTATCGAGTCCCTGACGGTTAAGCATACCAGAAAGAGCATCTTTTGTAGAAAGCTTAAGATACTGCTGGCTCATCTGTCTGTACATATTCTTTTTACGGAATTGTTCAATACTGGTTCCAAAAGTACGCGACCAGATATAGCCGTAACGATTATCAATCATAGAAAGATTATTCTTAGTTACATAATAACCATGAACATAAGAATGATGGAAAATCGGCATGAAAAGGAAGGTTGAACTTTCTTCAGATTTCATTTTAGCAGGAACAAGCTCGCTGATATTAATCATTTCGCGAAGATATTTTTTATTATCCTGAATTGAACAGATAGCCTGTACCTGAGTTCCATAGTTGAGATTCTGCGGAAGATTTTCTGCCGAATTGATGAGTACCGAGGTCCAGTCAGATTTCATAAAAATACAAAAATCAGTTCCTTCAAAGCTGTGAGACTTTGTAAAATAATTTTCGATATTCGTGAGCAAAGTAAATACATCTGCAGCTTCAGCAAAAATTTCGCCTATAACTTCTATCTGTGTATCAAACTCCTCTTTTTTATTTGCATCATCAAGAATACTCAGGGTATAGCTCGACTGCAGCTTTGTATTTGCATAGACACAGCCGCAAGACTGCCTGAAAATTGGTGAGCTTTTCATCTTTAAAAGCTGAGACGGATTAAGTCCGAATTCAAGACGATTGATAACCTCTGCCCCCAGCAATTCTGCATTATTATGAACAGTTGTAAGAGACGGCGAAGTACAGCGGGTTTCCAGAATATCATCAAAACCAACAATTTTTAATTTATCTGGGATATTGATTTTGTGATCATTACAAACCTTAAGGAGACCAAGCGCTATCAGATCATTTGCACAGGCAAAGGCTTCTGGAAGCGGCTTTCCAGATTTTATATACTCATCGAAAAAGCGGTAGGCACAATGATAATCACTAAAATCAATTGTATAGACTTTTTTAGAATCAAATTCTAATCCATTATCCTTTAAAACTGTCATATAAGCTTTATATCGTTCACTTATATCAAATGCCGTTTCTTTTCCTGCAACATAAACGATATCTTTTACATTGTGCATTTTTATAAGATGGTCAAGAACCTCGTACATTCCAGTATAGTTATCTATACGTATACAACAGATTCCTTCCATCTTTTTATTGATAGAAATTGCAGGCTTTTTTGATTTTAAAATTCTAAGACGTTCCCTCTCAAGGATTCTTACATTTCCGATTAAATCTGCAAGAATTACGATACCATCAAATTCTTCATATTGAATCAGATTGAAAATCGACGCACCGGTATAATTCGGAAATCCTGAGTATTCTGTGTAGTTATAGGTGTTAAATACATAAATATCAATATTCTTGTCTGCAACAGCGCGCTGCATTCCAGTAATAAAGTCTTTAAGAAAATATGTACACCAGCCACAGGCAAGAACAGCGATTCGTCTTTTCATAGAGAATATTATAACACGATATTATTTAGTTCGCAAAAATTTGTTTATTTAGCCTTATCCTGAATAATAAGGCGACGTAAAGCCTCTACTCCGACTGTAATGGCAAGCTCTGTATCATGAGCCTGCTTGTTTGGAAGACCTTTTTTAGCGCGCTCCTGATTTGCAACTACGAGGAAACAGGAACCTACTCGAACACGGAGGAACTGGCCGGCAATAAAGAGTGCGGCACTTTCCATTTCGGAAGCAAGACAGCCCATTCGCAGCCAGGCCTGCCATTTATTTTCGAGCTCGTAGCTTACAGGCATAACCTCAGGTTCGTGCTGACCGAAGAAAGAATCCTTACACTGAACAACACCAGTGTGGTGAGGTGCTTTGAGGGAGTCAGCGGCGGCGACTAATGCGTTTACACAGTCGAGGTTAGCGACTGCGGGATATTCAATAGGAGCGAACTCGCGGCTGGTACCTTCCATGCGGACGGCGCCTGTAGCGATTACGATATCACCGCCCATTACGTCTTCCTGCATACCACCGCAGGTTCCAACACGGATAAAGGTGTGAGCACCGCACTTAGCAAGCTCGTCTATGGCGATTGCGGCAGAAGGTCCGCCGATTCCGGTTGAAGTAACGCTTACAGGAACTCCTTCGAGAGTACCGGTGTAAGTTGTGTATTCACGAACATCTGCAACAAGCTTCGGGTTATCAAAGTGTGCAGCAATTTTTTCGCAGCGTTTAGGGTCGCCCGGCATGATAACGTATTTACCAATGTCAGCCGGTCCAACGCCTGTGTGATACTGTTTTCCTGAACCTTCTGTGTAGTCTACCATTCTATCTCCTGTGTACTGCAGTGGTTTCGACAGGCTCAACCACCGTATTTGCAGTGAACTCTTCGGTGGTTGAGCTCGTCGAAACCACCATTATTGTCTACCCTCTATAGAAATTGATTAAACAACCTGCCAAGATAATCTTGCGCTCATCATCTGTGAGGTCGCCGGTACTCAGTTCAAACTCGTTTACATTTCCGTCTGCCTTAACTGCATATGCTTTGCAAGTTGGAAGCTTTTCGCTAACCATCTTCTTTACATCCGGGATAAATACATAGTCGCCGTTTGCAAATGGAAGATTCTTGTCGCCATCCTTATAAAGGAATGGAAGCATACCCCAGTTGATAAGGTTTGAACGGTAACGCTTTGTAGCATATTCATTTGCAATGTTTGCCCAGCCGCCGAGTACCTTCTGGCAGCTTGCGGCCTGTTCGCGAGCAGAACCGTCACCTGGTTTTACTGCGAAAATTGAAGAGCCGAGACCTGCTGCTTCTGCGCGGGCACCAAAGCCTGCAGAGAATTTATCAAGTGCAGCTGCAGCAGTTTTTACTTCAGTCTTAACCTCGTCAGCTCCGTCTCTTACAGCCTTAGCACGGCCAACATATGCAGGGTCGCGGCGGCTAAGTGTGAACTCAGCCAAACCAAGAGGATTAGAACGGAAAGATGAAGTTTCTCCGGAAGGAATCAATTCATCTGTTGTTGTTACAGGGTCATGGATTTCAGATACAATCTTAATAAGAAGATCGTCTGAAAGTGGCTTCATGCTTGGCCAGTCTTTGATATTTGGACCAAACTGAATCTCAACTTCAGGATGTGCAACACCCTTTGAATCGTATACGCGTTTTTCGTAAATTGCTTTATCAAAGAAATATTTCTTGCCACTGAACTCTGTGTCAAATTCTGTTGCGGCTGTAAGGAAGCCCTTGTTTGCTGCAGTTGCGGCAATTGAGCGTGCATCCATAAGAGCAACGCTTGAAAGCTGACCATTCTGAATCTTAGAACCTTCGCGGTTAGGGAAGTTTCTTGTAGAGTGACGGATAGAGAAGGCTCCGTTAGCAGGAGTATCACCCGCACCAAAACATGGACCACAGAAGGCAGTCTTTACAACAGCACCGGCATCAATCAAAGCACCGAATGCACCGTTCTTCATAAGCTCCATGTAAACAGGCATAGAAGCAGGATAAACGCTCAATACGAACTTGCCGTTTCCAGAATCCTTACCCTTAAGAATGTCTGCTGCAGCACAAATATTTTCGAATCCACCACCTGCACAACCGGCGATAATTCCCTGATCAACATAAAGCTTACCATCAATAATCTTGTTATGAAGATTGAAATCAACCTTGTCGCCAAAGCTTACCTTTGCACGCTTTTCTGCATCAGTCAAAACATCATCAAGATTCTTATTTACTTCTTCAATTGTATAAACACAGCTTGGGTGGAACGGCATTGCAATCATAGGGCGGATTTCGCTCAAATCAATTTCGATTGCTCCGTCATAGTAAGCACCATTCTGAGGCTTCAATGCCTTATAAGCTCCAACGCGGCCATGAATTGCATACCACTCCTCTACTTTTCCATCAGTTTCCCAGATAGAAGAAAGACAGGTTGTTTCAGTAGTCATTACATCAACGCCAATACGGAAGTCAGCCGACAAATTAGCAACACCAGGACCGATAAATTCCATAACCTTGTTCTTTACAAAGCCGCTTGCAAAAACTTCTTTAATGATTGCAAGAGCAACATCCTGAGGACCAACACCAGGAACTGGAGCACCGGTCAGATAAATTGCAACGACTCCAGGATAGTTTACATCATAAGTTTTTCCGAGGAGCTGTTTAGCAAGTTCTCCACCACCCTCACCGATTGCCATAGTACCAAGAGCACCGTAGCGTGTATGAGAGTCAGAACCAAGAATCATAGCACCACATTCTGCGAGCATTTCGCGGGCATACTGGTGAATAACAGCCTGGTGAGGAGGAACATATACTCCGCCATATTTCTGAGCACAAGTTAAACCGAACATGTGGTCGTCGTCATTAATAGTACCACCAACAGCACAAAGTGAGTTGTGGCAGTTTGTCAAAACATAAGGAATTGGGAACTTTTCAAGACCAGATGCACGGGCAGTCTGAATAATTCCAACGTAAGTAATATCGTGTGATGTGATTTTGTCAAATTTGATTTTGAGTTTGCTCTCGTCTCCGCTTGTGTTGTGTTTCTGTAAAATTGAATAAGCGATAGTTTTTTTGCTGCCTTCAGCTGATGCGCCAGCTGCAGGGCTGATCTTTCCGTTTTCGTAAATTGCACCGGTTTGCCAGAGTTTCATTGTGATTTCCTTTGTTATTTAGAATAGAAACATAATATCATTTTTTGAAAGGTGGGGGAAGTCTCACCCCGCTCTTATTGAAAATCCGTTAAAAAACGGGCTGCTGCAGCGGGCCGTTTTAGGATTGTCCTCCAAAATGCGCACAGACGAGCTATGCTCGGCTGTCCCCCTTCTCCTAGGGGGACGCAGCAAGCTGCTTACCCCCTAAAACCCCGATACATCCCCGTGTATTTACTGAAAATCAAAATCCAATATTCTCGTATAGGGATTACACTGTGCCAATCCAATGGAAAGAACAGATGCCTTATTATTGAAAGCTACAGTCTTCAGAAACTCCATTCCCTTTTCAAACTGCTCGTGGCTAAGCTTTACCCCAAGAGCAATATGAGGATACCAGTTTTCGGGAAGATAATTGCGGTTGTCTGCCGGCTCAAAGCATGGAAGAAATTTTTCATGAAGAAGTCTGTTCAAAAAAGAAAGCTTTTCATCAACTTGAGGCTTAATAAAAACCACCTTGTCCAAGAAAGACTCAAAACCAGAAAAAGTAACTCCAAAAGAAGAATCTCCCTCACGTGCAGCCGAGACAAAATCGCCGAAAAGAGTTTTTAATTTTCCGACATCCGCCTCAATCACATGAAACATTCCAAGGGTCAGATGCGGCGGCACATTATTGGACGTCATAAAATCATTACCAGTCACATCAGCCAGCTGAGCCGTAAGCGTGCGAATCGCATTGCTTGTATTCTCATCAAAATAAAGAGTAATTGCGTAAGTTGAGAAATTCTGTTTATCAGCCATATTAAGATTTTATTAACTCCTTTAATTTTTTTGCATTATTTGCCCCGCTGCCATTCGGGTGATTATTAAAAAATACTACGGGCTTTTTTCCGGTAAGTACGGCGCTCTGGATTACAGGCACAAAATCAGAAAGTTCTTCGTCGCTGTAGTTGTAAGTGTAGCGGGCTGAGGCGGAGTTTTCGGTGGAAGTGTCGGTTATGTTATTAGAGTACCAGGCATCAGCATTCCGGCCATGCAGCCTTATATAGGCGCAGGGGCCGACAAAGGGAGCTTTTATTGTTTTACCATCGGGTAAAGCTTTAAGCTGAGGCATATCGCAGAAACAGAGGCTGGCCCCTCTCTGCTCAAGCCCCTGAAGGACCGACTCTCTTATCCATTCAACATGCCGGAATTCAATTACCAGAGGAAAAGATTGAAACTCCTTTATAAGATTTGCAAGATAAATTCTGTTTTCGTCTGTGTAATGAAAACTCTGAGGAAACTGAAAAAGCACAGAGCAGAGATTGCCCTTTTCTGAAAGTGGAGCAATGGCGTTAATGAAGTCTGTGGCGGCGGCCTGCCAGCTGCGGTTTATTTCATGAGTTAGAAGGCGGTTTGCTTTTATGCTGAATTGCAGCAGGCCGCCACTTCGGTCATTAAATGAGAGAAGACGTTCTGCTGTTGGCATATTATAAAAAGTGTTATTTAATTCAAGCGCATTAAACTGAGAGGCATAAAACTGTAGGAAATCTTTTCGCTTAAGGTCCTGTGGATAAAAGACACCCTTCCATTCAGGGTAGTCGTAACCACTTGTACCTATTAAGATTTCATTCGTAGTCATCATAATTTTTATTTACATTCAAACGTTTTTTATCTGTACGTTTTTTGTAAGGTTTTGAACCAGTTGCACTGCCAGACAGAGCGTTTTTTACATCTCCACTGGTAAGTATACTCATGGATTTTTCGCTTGAAAGACGTCGTTTACGAGAATCCGGATCCAGAGGGTTTGCTTTTTCTTCCTGCTTGAGGAGAATATCATTTGCAGAATTGAGATGAAGAGCGTAATGCAGATTGTTATTTTCTTCTATATAAAAAACGGCTTCTTCAATATCACGAAATGGTAAGCCTGCTTTGTTTTTCCCGTTTAACTTAATGTTGTCGCGGATTTTTTTTGCGAGAATTGCTTCTGTAATTAATGACTTTTCAGACAGCTGTATGAGGGCTGCAGCTATCTGTTCCTGAATATTTGTCATTTAGAGAAATTAGCTTAGCGTGTTGTTGTGATTTCGTTCCAGCCGCTTACCAGTCTGTCTATGACTGTCTGTGCAAGGTTGAGACTCATGCGGGCTTTTGCCATTGCGATTGTAACGTCTGAAACATTTACTTCATCAGGATCTGTGATAAGCTTCTGCTGTACATTTGCAACATCCAGCTGTTGGGTATTTACTGATTCAAGAGCATCAAGAAGATAAGACTGGAAAGTTTTTGACTGACCAGCAGGCTGAATTGAAGCAGCCTGACTTGTTTCTGATGCACGCTGTACTTTTGTGATTGGAGACATACCCGGAGCATTCTGTGTAAGCGGCTGGATTTTTCCCTGACCAAAATGAGCTTTATCTGTACGCACCATCTGTAAGGTGCCGAAATCCTGAATTTTCATTTTTTATTCCCCTCTACGTTTCATTGTACAACATCTTTTATTTTTTGTACACTTAAAAACTAACGAACGTAAGTAAGTTCTTTGTCATGCTGAACTTGTTTCAGCATCTCATTTTATTAGATCCCGAAACAAGTTCGGGATGACACTAAATTAGCGTCCGATTTCAAGGGCAGCGCTGAACATATCTTTTGCACCGTCAATTACTGTTGCATTAGCCTCGTATGCACGTGAAGCAGAAATGAGATCTACCATTTCGTTTACGATGTTTACGTTCGGATATTCAACATAACCTTTGTGAGGGCCACTCTGATATGCATCAGGATGGGTCGGATCATAAACAAGACGGCCTTCTGAAGTGTCTTTTGTGATTTCAAGAACCTTTACGCCTTTTCCAGGACCATTATCGAGGCTGGCTGGTGTAAATGGAGTTCTCCACTGTGGATTCGAATCTGAAATCGGACGCATTATTACTGTTGACTTTTTGAATGGTCCGCCATCCTGTGTACGTGTTGTACTTGCATTTGCAATATTATCTGAAATTACATCACTTCTGAGGCGTTCTGCACTCATTCCTGTTGCTGCAATATTTATACTTGTGAACATTCCCATGTTTCTTACACTCCTTTATTTATTGTAACACCGAGCGGGGCGTTACGGGGCGGCGTCTGAGCCCCGTTGAGGGGGTAGCAGAAGACCGCTGAAAGCGGGCTGACGCGAGGGGGAGACTTCCCCCTCCTGACTATTCCCTATTTACTCATTTTTTCATAGCTGTATTCACCTGATCAAACTCAAAATCTGTGAGCTGGGTGAGAAGACGGTACTGCATCTGAATCTGGAGGATGTTGTTAGCTTCTGTTTCTGCATCCACATTGTTTCCGTTTGCCTTTGAGGTACTTGTATAATCAAGCACGCGGCGAGGCTCTACATCACGGTAATCGTAAGGAACGTTTACCTGAATGTGACGTGAATTTGTTGTTGAAAGATGGAATGCACTTTTTGCTGCTTCTTCTGAATCGAAGGCGCGCTTAAGTTCACTTTCGAAATTTACGGTAGATCTTTTGAAGTTTGGAACTTCACTGTTTGCAAGATTGTTTGCACTTACCTGATAACGAAGGTTTGCTACATTCATCTCGCGCTGTAAAAGATCAATTGAACGAGAAAAAGTATTCATAGAGCTTATATCCTCCTGAGTGACAAGTGACTTACACTTTTATATCACTGTCCATTTTGTTTACATCTACTTAATTTTCGGAATCTGAAGAAAAAGGTTTAGTTTTTAATGTAAAATGTTTCCAATTTATAGAAAAAAATATTCAAAATATAATCTTCATAAACATTTTTCAGATTTTTCCGATAAATAAAATGTGAAAAAGCGTATTTTCTCAATCATTCTGGCAATCTCGATTTTTATGATTCATACCTCACCTGCTTTTGCCTATATGGTAAAGTTTAAGGAAGACTGGTATAAGCTTTATCATGTGCATTACCAGCAGTATCCGGATGATTGCATTGAAAACATTTACTGGCTTGAAAAAGCCGCTCAGGCTGATTTCTGTAATCCTCAGTTTACCGACGCTAAAATCACAACTGAAAAGGAATGGGAAAAATACCGCTACCTTTTTCAGATGCATATAAATCTTAAACTGATTGAACAGCACCTTCGTCTTGGCCGTACTTACGACAAAAAGTGTATTTACTTCTACGATGCCCCATGGAAAGATGAATATCTTCGCAATATGGAAAAGGCTCTTACCTGCTACAAAGCCGGTCTTTATTACTGGCAGGAAGCAAAAGTATGGCAGGAAAAGGCAAATGCGGCTTCTTTTAACTTTATGTTTCTTACACAAAAGCAGAATTGGGAAGATGAGCGAGAACGTATCGCCAGCGGTGAGCTTAATTATGAAAAAATGCTTAATCGTGAAATAGAACGTCTGGAAAAAAACATAAAAGAACTTAACGAAATGGATAAAAAATACTAGAATAGGCTCATTATGAGTCAAAGTACATTCACTATTTCTTACAAAGCTCTTCATGCTGGAACCGATAAATCGGAAATCAATTTTATTTCTGGAAAACCTGATCTTTCTGCCCTATTTTTTGAAGGTAAAGAAGCAGAAGAAAAAAGACGGCGTTTCTTTGTAACTGATGCAACAGTTGCCAGTCTTGAATGCATGAAATCTTTTATTTCCAAATTTGATGATGGAGTATGCGGTAAAGACTGCCTTTTAATTCTTGGCTCTGGTGAACCTTATAAAACAATTGATAGTGTTCTTACAATTATTAGAGCTGCTTTTGACGCCAATTTTACACGTAAAGATATTTTTATTGGTATTGGTGGTGGCGTAATTTGTGATATTACGGCTTTTGCTGCTTCCCTTTTTAAGAGAGGGGCTTCTGTTCAGTTTGTGCCTACTACCCTTCTTGCTATGGTTGATGCTTCTATAGGTGGTAAGAGCGGCTGTGATTTTGACAATTACAAAAACATTATTGGAACCTTCTTCCCTGCTTCTAAGCTTTTCTACTTCCCGGAATTTGTTCAATATCTTCCGGAGAATCAGTATAACTCTGGTCTTGCAGAAGCTTTTAAGACTGGTATTCTTTTTGATAAAGATTTATATGATATTTTCAAAAATCAGGCAGACAAAGTAAATGCCCGCGATCCTGAGCTTTTGATGACAATAATCAATAAATGTGTAAAGGCAAAGGGATCTATAGTTGAGCAGGATCTTACAGAGCAGAATATTCGTGCAACTTTGAATCTTGGTCATACTTTTGGTCATGCGCTTGAAACTGTTGCAGGGCTGGGATCTATTACACACGGATCAGCTGTTGCCTGGGGTATTGGCCGCGCTGTAGAACTTGCCTATAAAATGGATTACTGTCTCATGGCTTTCCGTGATGAGATTTTCTCTATTCTTAAGGCTTACGGCTGGGAAACAGAAGCAGTTCCTTCTTTTGTTAAAGGCGGCGGCTTCAGTGAGCGTTTGATTACAATCATGCGCAATGATAAGAAAAATATTTCTGACAAGATCAGATTGATTTTGTGTAAAGCTGTTACTGACATTTCTATCGAAGAAGTTGATGAGAAATTAATAAGTTCAGTACTGAAATAAGCTTAAAATCGATTATTATGGAAAAAGAACATTACTTTGACTGGGCTGCAACCAGTCCTGCAGATGAAGACATATTAAGAGAAGCTCTTGAAGAAACACTTGAATGCTGGGGAAACCCTTCGAGTACTCATGCAGTTGGCAAAAAAGCCCGCGAGCTTTTTGAAAACGCCCGTACCCGTGCAGCAGCTGCTCTTGGTGTAAAACCTGAGTGTGTGTATTTTACTTCTGGTGGAACTGAAAGCGACCAGATTCCTCTTCTTTCTGTACTCTCAAAGCCTATGAAGGGCACTGTTCTTGTAAGTTCAATTGAACACCCTGCTATCCGTGAGCAGTCTGAAGCCTTGAAAAACTGCGGCTGGAATGTAGTTCAGATTCCGGCAAATGCAGACGGTGTAATTACACCAGAAGCAGTAACTTCCCTTTTAACAGCTGACACAGTACTTGTCTGCATTATGGCTGTAAACAATGAGACTGGAGTTATTCAGCCGATTTACGAAATTGCTGATGCAATCACAAAAGCCTGCGAAGGAAAGCGCCGTCCAAAGTTCCATGTAGACTGTGTTCAGGCTGCCGGAAAAATCAATCTGAATCTTTCATATAAAGGAATAGACAGCGCAGCCCTTAGTTCTCACAAAATCTGCGGCCCACGTGGAATCGGTATTCTTTACATGAAGGATGCCTGCGAACCATTCTTACGCGGCGGCGGCCAGGAAAAAGGAATCCGCAGCGGAACAGAAAATGTCTTTGGCGCAGTAGCCTTTTCAAAATGTCTTGAACGATATTACAACAAAAATAAGGCTTCAGACGTAGAAAGAACAAATAATTTTGTAAAAAAACTGGCTACCCTGCCCGGCTGTACAATCGTCCCGCCAAGCCGTCTTGAAAAGTCAGAACTCTTTTCGCCATACGTTGTTCAGGCAGCCTTCAAAAATATTCCTGGAAACGTTATGCTTCGCGCCCTCGATGCAAAAGGCTTTTCAATCAGCACCGGCAGCGCCTGTTCCGCCAAAAAGAACAAACGCCCCGTCCTCGAAGCAATGCACGTAGATCCAAAACTACGGGAAAACGCAGTACGTTTCAGCTTTGGTCCCCACACTACAGACAAGGCTGTGGAAGAGCTTCTGGCGGCGGTTACTGAAATAAACGGTCAATTCAATAAATAGTTATCTGTTTAATTCAATTATTCCGTCTGAGCAGACTACTTTAGAAATACAGCTGTAAGCATTTTCACGCCAGTTATTTTTTGATATTAAATTCCATTGTGCTTTTGTACCGCGATAATTTATTGTACTCAAACTGGAACAATAAGAAAAAGGTGCATAACCTATTGAAGTTATCGACTTGGGAATTGTTATACTCTTAAGATTAGTACAATTGTAAAATGTAAAAGAACCAATCGATGTAGTTCCTTCTGAAATTTCTAACTTCTCAAGATGTCTGCAATATGTAAAAGCATAGTCTCCAACTTTCTTCAAAGAATATGGCAGCCTTATAGATTTCATATAATAACATTTACCAAATCTGGAACTATACTCATACAATGCCCTGCAATTTATTTCTGTTAATCCTGTAACCCGATATAAATCAAGACTTATATTTTTATTTGCTTTTTCTATTTTAGAGGCGATAAGATTTAAATCAGATTCTGTTAAATTACCACATACACATAATGTATATTCATCTTCAAGTCTAGAAAGATCAAGTTGATTCAAAGTGCTTGCTGTATAATTTGTTAAACTCCATTTAGCAGACAAAGTAAGATTTTCCATTGCAAGATATCCGCTTGTAATTTTTTTACTTCCCAGATACCATCCGGAAAATGTGTATCCTGGACGCTTTATTACTGGTAATTCTAAAGAAGATAAAGATTTTCCAATCGGGATTCTTTTTGTGATAATCTTTGAAGAACAATTTGTATTATAAGTGATAAATACTTCTGATGTTTCTTCAAGGCCATTCCCATTTGAAGGATTTACAACAAAGGAAGAAATTGATTTCAGGAGACACTCATTTTTTCCATTTGATGTATTTTTAATAATCAGTTTATAAATACAGCCGGGCTTAAATGATACTATCTTTTCTGCAAGAATAAAGACATTTCCGTTTGATGTTGAAATTGAGTAATTCGAAATATTTTCAAAATACATAGGATTTATTTTATAAAGGCCTTTTTCCTCAGGTAGAATTATTGAAGAATGATTTGTAGCTGCGCCATTATTATCCAGAGAAATTAATTCTGATTTTCCATACTTAAAAAAGATTTCCTTTTTACATTCATTCTGAATAATTACATAGCAATCTTGTATCTGGATTTCATCAGGCGAATAAATTATTACTGATTGGATGTCACTTTGTCTTGACGGGACAATTACAAAACAATCATTAGAATAATATGGAATAGAAAAATCTTCACTCAGCTTAATATAATAAGTTACATAACAAACCGTATCTGTCAATGAAGGTTCCATATAAATTGAAACTGAATCATAGGCATTTACATTACACAAAACTTCTTCACGTAATGAATCCTTGAAAACTACAATTTTGTAAGGTGATTCATTTTTTATGCAGGTATTTGTGCTCAAATTATCATCATCTGATTTTTCTTCTTTTTCTTTTGCTTCCGTATAGTCCAGGAAATAAATATTGTCTCCTAGACCTGTAGTGCAGGAAGTCAGGCAGAGGAGCACAAAAATAAAAAAGCAAATATGATTTTTCATAACATCACCTCCAGAAAAGGGCCGACCAATAAGAATTGGTCAGCCCCGCAAGATTTACTATGCGACCTGTTTTCTAGCGCTCAGAATAAAATGTTTCGGCAGACTTTTCTGAAACAGTCCATACAAGGGGATTTGTCTTTTTATCCTTTCCGGTATTAATGGCAGCTGTTACAACATAGACCTTACCATTTTCAAAAGAAACTGATTTTGAACATGTCTGACTGCCATTCCATGCTACAGAGCGGATATTTAAAGAAGTAGAATTGGTTCCTTCTGTAAATGAAGTAAAGAAGGCAGTTAGCCCTGAAGCCAAAGTATAGTCTTCACTAACAGAACCTGCATCCGAAAGCTGTACCTGTCCGTTGTATACTCTTATGGTTTTTCCGGTATTATTAATAAATTGAACTGTAGGAGCCAAATCATCATACTCTTCAGCTGCAGTTCCATTCAAATCAGTTGTAAAACTTGTAAGATTGTAAAAAGATGCTTCATCGTTTTCTTCCATGGAAGTTTTTTCTGCAACAGCTATAGTGATGTTGTTGTACTTCAATTCTTTTTTGTAAACAATCTTATAAGGATAAGAAGCATTTGTCTGAACTGGAATAGTAACTCGTTTTGCATTTGGAGCAATCACTGCATAACTTTCACCTGAATTATCTACATGCTCAACTGACACCCAGTAATTTGTGTTATTATTGAAAATCCATGTTGCACTACCAGTAAGATTTTCCGGAGAAACACTTACAGTATAAGCCTGAGTATCAGAATAATAAGCAAGTTTGCTTGTCTGTACAGCGAGAGTCGGATTTTCTTCATAAACAGACTGCTGAACTGCAACAATATTATAAAACTTTCCGGAATTGAGTTTTACTTTTATTGATTCTAATGCAGGAATTGTAGCAATATAATTTGATGGAGAAACTGAATCTGTAAAAACAAGAACTTTTGAATTAACCTGATTTTTTAATGTAAGTGTTCCTCTTGCATCCTGTTTTCCCTGCGGATAATTTGCAAAATCCTTATAAAGCTCTGGAATTTGAGGTGTTTCATCTTGAGATGTCGTTTCTTCTGTCGTAGCCTCAACTGGAAGCATGTTATTAATTTCACTTCCTCCAGCAGCAACCTGACAGCTAATAAGGCCAAAAACACAAACTGCAAAAATAGCAATTCCAAAAATCTTTTTCATAAGATCCTCCTCTTGCCAGTCATAAATCTGACTGGACTTTTATGTAAAACCGCATCCACGGCTTTCATAATACAAAATATAAAATATGTATATTCCCAAGTCACGGGAATGAAAAACATTTTTTATCACGTTTCTTTTCTTAATCTTTGAAGTATTCTAGTTTCATTTTTTAAATCTTTTTCTTCAGAAAAAATCCTACCGTCGCCAACATCAGCTATAATTTCAAATCTGATATTTGTAAATAAATCAAGCGCAGAAGAAACTTCTAAATCTGAAATAAGATCAATATTTTTCAAATGACAAATTTCAAACATAAACTTTTTAGCTACATACATAATAGGACTTATACAAATGATTGTTGTTCTGTCTTCAAAAGCCGATGACAATGTTTTAATTTCTCTGGTAAAAGATTTAACAATTCTCTTATCAACATTAAAGTCACCAATATCTTTCCAATTATCATTTAAATATTCAGAAAAACTTCTGCTTATTCTCAAAACCTTAAGAGTGTTTTTTTTGATATAAGGAGCAACAATATCTGACGAAATTGCAAGACGAACTTTTTCATATAATGAATTAATTATTTTTTTAGTAACCTTTTCTTCATTTGCTATAACTTCAAGAATTGGAATGATGTTACGAATACTGATATTGTCTTTTATAAGAGATTGCAGGATTTCTTTTACAATGCCATATGCTTCATATTCGTATTTACCAGCTAAATGGGCACACAAAGCCTTATTATCTTCCATAAGTTCATCAAACAAATCGCTCACATATTGAGTTGTAATTACAGAAGCCAGATTGGCTTTTATGATTTCGGTAAGGTGAGTTTTTATAATCTTTTGATATGAAACAAGTAAATAACCTCTTTCTTTTGCGATATTTTTTCTTGCAGAAGAAATCCAGAGAGCAGAACAACCATAGGCAGGTTCAAAAGCTTCACTCCCCTTCATTTTTTGAGTTACGTTACCGACATCAAGAATTAAAATACAATTTCTTTTGAGTTCATAACGGGAAACTTCGACTTCTGAAACCTTTATTACATATTCAAAGGGAGACAGATTTCTGTTATCTTTTACCTTTACATTTGGTATTACAAGACCATATTGTTCATAAATATCCGCTCTAATTTCAGATATAGATTTTAAAATATCCTGAAGCAATTTTTCCTGGCAAAGTGATTTTCCAAGTTCAAGTGTAAACAAATATGTTTTCTGATATTTTTCCATAATCATAACCTCCATGTAATGCTGAATCAGCCATGTCATACTGTTTCAGCCATGTCATGCTGAACTTGTTTCAGCATCTAATTCATAAAGCCTACAGTTTTCTTTCCATAGTCTTTTTCTTCCTGCATGTGGCATAGTTCCTGGATGATATATTGTTTTGTAATCTTTTGGGGAGGCAGAAATCTAAGGAGCGAAGAAATATTTCCGAAATCTCCAGGAGTAACGCTTTCATAATTACAAAGCTGGCGGAAGTCGCCATTTTCAAAATCAAACTGAGGAAAGTAAACTTTCAAAAGCTTTTCAATTCCTGCAGCCTCCAGCGCCTTAAACTCAACCATAATGTGAAAACGCCGCTGCATTGCCTTATCCATAACCTGGCGTAGATTTGTTGTACAGATTACAATGCCATCATAGTTTTCCATCTGAGTTAAAAATTCATTGGTCTCAGTAATTTCAAAACGATGAGATGCAAGAGACCTTTCCCTGAAAAAAGAATCTACTTCATCAAAGAGCAAAATCTTATTTTCTTTCCTTGCCTGATTAAAAGCTTCCGCAATATGTTTTTCTGATTCACCTACATACATTCCAAGAATATCCGAAGCATGCTTAGAAAGAATTTTTCTACCGATTGAGTCAGCAATAAAGTATGCAAGATTCGTTTTACCACCGCCACTCACTCCGTAGAAAAGCATTCGGATTCCCCTTCTGTCGGCTGGATTTTTGCGTCCATATTCAATCGCATTTTCTACCATTCCAACAATTTCCTCTGCTGGAATTGAGGCATTTAAAACACTCAAGTCATAAGCACCATGATTAGAAACTTTGTTTTCCTCCTGCTCATAAGGATTTTCGATGATTACAGATTCAGTTATCTGCAAATCAGGTTGGGCATAAACCTGCTGTAAAAGATATTTATAATTCATAAGTCCCCCCTTCGAACCTTCGCTTGACAATCCGATTTTCTGCTATAAAATATAAATCATATACATTCCCAATACACGGGAATAATATTATATTATTATGAATTTATAAGGTGCAAAAAAAATGGCAGTTGACTTTACTGAAAAAGCAAAAAGATATCAGGCAATTGATGAGATAATCGCATCTGGCCGCAAATTGAAATGGAATCAAATGATTTCTGAAATGAATGAAAAATATGATATCAAAACAAGCCGTACATCTTTCTTCCGCGACATAGAAGAACTGGAAGAAAAATACGGAGCTCCGATAGATACTGATTTTGAAACAAATGGATATTTCTATACAGACCCGGGATATCGTCTGCCTCGCTTTTACACAGATGAGAATGCTGCAAAAGCGGCAAAGCTTATTAAGACACTTATGGATATGGTAAAGGGAAATCCTCTCTATAAAGAAGCCCAGGAAGTTTTTGAATCACTGGCAACAGAAAACCATGACCTTTCAATTGAAAACATTAAAATTAATAAGAAGCCAGAAAATGATCGAATCATCTTTGTAGGTGCTCCTAACAAAAATATTCCGGCAGAAACCTGGCGTCTTATTGACCAGGCCCTACAAAAAAATCTGGTTATGACTTTTGATTATCAATCCCTTACAGACAAAAAGCCTTCAAACCGTCGCGTTCAGCCCTGGCAGCTGATTTATGATAACGGCAACTGGAATCTGCATGGACTCGACGTAGTAAAAAAAGGTCGCCGCCGCTACTCCCTAAACGAAATGAAAAACATCAAACTCACTAAAGAAATTTTCACACTGCCAAAAGATTATGATTTCCGCCAAATGACGATGGGCTCGTTTGGCTGTATGTGCCATGATAATTATCTGAATTTTAAAATCCACCTGCATGGCTACGCAGCCCGCATTTCACAAAACCGAGTTTGGGGTGAAAATCAAACCATCACTCCCGACAAAAAAAATCCCGGCCCCGACGGAACCGGCATCATCCTAAGCTTCCGCAGCAACCAGCTCTACTCCATTCAACGCTGGACCTGGCAATGGGCCGACGAAGCCATGCCGGTTGAACCTAAAGAACTGGTAGATGACTGGATGAAGAGACGGGAGAGGATAAATAAATTATAAAGCTTTACGCTTTTCAATTTTCGAAGCGAGTTTTGGTGATACTTCTATTGGATAACCATCAGTATATTTTGATTCTGCAATAGGATAGCCATTATCAAGATGTGTAGCAATAATCGCATTTAATACATCACTAGCCATGTATAGAGCTTCTTCCTGAGAAAAACCTAAAGTAATTGCATTTGGAATATCTGGAAACTTAACAAAAAATCTCCCTTCTTCTTCCTGTGTTATATCGCAGTTATATGTCATTTTCTTACACTCTTCTAAGTTTTAGGTTTAATTTCAAATTCTTATAAAAAGATGTAGAAGCAAATGGTATTTCTCTACATTGAAAGCAATTCCGTAATCTTTCTTTTTAAGATTTTTTTACGTTCTTCATAAAATTTCCCAAAATCCTTGATTTCTAATGAAATTTCTTTTGGAATGAAAGCCATATCCAAGAATGCCTGCCTATCCTGTTCAGAAGGAATACTGTTATAAAATTCATAAAGAGGAATATCATTCTTATAAGCATTACTAATTTTTGGAATATACTGTAGATTTGGTAACTTATCACGATTCTTATGCCATTCACGCCACTGCTCATCGGTAACGCCCACTGGTTTATTTTTATCAAAACAACTTTTTGGATGAATATGATCCTGTTCATAATCTCCGTTTATCATTGTTTTATTTGCATATAAAATTTTAAGAACAGTTTGTGTCAACTTACCTTTTTCAGTATTTAATATATCTTCAATTTTCTGGTCATTAAGTTTTAATTCATTGATTTGCTCAAGTAAATCTTCTTCAATTGCGAAATTATATTCATTTATTGCATCTCGTAATTTTGACAGTTTTGCTGTAGTTCCGTTCTGGAAGTATGTAAAGAACATTGCTCTAAACAAATAACACCTGATTCCATCAAGATTGTCCATATAATCTGGATTTCTGTCTATTTCATAAATAATTGGTATTAAAAGATTCCATCCCCGCGGAGAAAAATCAGATACTTTCAAATGAAGCTGCTTTAATATATCTGAAAGCTTTAATAAATTATTGCAGAATTTTTCCCAATTATCTCTCAAATCGGAAGCGACTGTTTTATCAATGCATGATTTTGAAACGTCTCCATATAACATAAGAGCCGTACGAATAATAAAGTCAATTCCTAAGCCTGCATAATCACCTGTTAAGATACGACCAAATTCGGTTCTGGCATTAGTCCAATAAACGTTCAAGATTGCCATTGTGATTTCGGCTTTTTCTAGAGGGATTCCGCCATTATTAAATCTGACAAACATTTCCAATGCATCATCATGCATCATGTTAAATATTTCTGTGTAACGAATGATCTTTTCATCAAATATCTTTTCACATAGCAGATTCATTACTTTTATAGCATAATCTTTTCTTGGTTCCGGAACATTTTGAATCTCTTTAAGAATGGCTTCTTTTCTTGTTTCTTTATTTTGAAATTTTTCTTTTAGAAGTTTCTTAACTTCAAATTTAGTTGGAGAAATCATAGAAAGCTTATCTGTAAATTCTATTCCAAAAGTTTTGCAGTTAACACCATCTTCGTCAGTTTCAACCTTACGTTCATCAAGTTCAATATACAATTTGGAAGGATATGGAATTCCTCTACCCTTTGAAAGCTCTGTTTCTCCTAGTAAAGAAAGATACAAAGAAGTAAGTCTTTGTTGTCCATCAAGAATTGCCGTATTTACGATTGATGTATCAATTGTTTGTATATTATAGTTTACGTCAGCAGGCTGCTTTTTTGAATTTTTGAAAAGCATTTTTTTCATAAAAGTACAGAAAAATGTTTCATCAGTCGTATTACTTTCATCCAGATGCCAGAACAAAAATGTCGATATAGGAAAATCTGAAAGAATAGAATCCCACAATTTTTCAATTTGCTCCATATTCCAGACATATTGTCTTTGGAAAGCCGGCATAACATATTGGTCTTCTTCTATTCTTTTTACAATTTCATAAATAGATGCTTCACCATAATTAAGGCGTTTTTTTTCTTCACTCATATATTTACCATTATTAATCTTATTCGTTGGCATAGAAGTATTTTTCATATTTCAATAAAACATCTTCTATTTCTTCCCAAATTTGAACATATGTTCCATCATCAATAAAAAGTTTTCCATTTGTATTTGGACCATCTGCTTTTAAGGATGAATAAGTAGCCTGAAAATTGTTTACGTAACAGCTTTGATCATCACAATTACTACAAATATCTTGCATCATATTTTTTGTAGGTGGTTCATCAAAACGGTGATAAGCTTTGAAATAGGCTCTTATAATTTTATGATTATCCTGATATGGCTTTTGTGCCCACATAGGTATTTTATTTAACGCTTTTTTATAAAAATAATCTTGTTTATTTATATTTCTCAATTCAGTTTTTAATTCTTCTACAAGAGAAGGATAAATTTTTAAAGCTATTGCAATTTCATCATTTGTCATGTTTCTTCTTTTATATAATTCAGTAAATTTCCTTTTTATCCCTTCTGGAGTTTCATAATCAAACCCAATATAAAAGCTATTTGGAGCATCTGGTGAAATATTTTGATATGAATTAAAGGAACTAAAAATAATATCATCAAACATTTCTGTAGAAAAATAGCAATGAGGAACTACTGGCTCATAATTATTTTCATATGCAAAAACCCAGTCTTCAAGTATTTTTGTAGAAATGCCATATATTCTTGAAATGCTTTTTAAATCATAATTCATGATAAGATGTGCATTAATCAAATACTCCTTAAACTTTTCGTTTGGTTCTAATTCTGTTTTTCCTCCAACCTCTTCCCTACGGACAATTTTTTCAGGATTTTCAAAATCTACATAACTCTCAAAAATAACTTCATCTTCATTTTTTTTCTCTACAAAATCATTTTTAACTTTTACGCCCTCTTCATCTAATTTATATAGCAATGAATCAAAATCTTCTGTATCTAAAAAGCCTTCACCAAAATAATTCTCAATCTCAGACCATGTAATTTTTTCTTTTGCTATTGCCGATTCTATAAATTTTTTATACTTAAAATTGTTTATCATTATTAAAAACCTCTATATGGTACTTATCCATAAAAAGCATTTCATCAAAATATTTATTATATATTGTTATTATTATAAATCATCAAAACAATTAAATCAAGAATCTTATAGATTAATGATTATTTCATCTTGTTTTTTATTCCGAGAGCGATTTTTTTCCAAAACTTGATTTCCCACCACATGGATAATTCTCCTTAATCCATTTCCGGTCTGCTTCCGCCTGTCTCTTTGCTTTCCTGATTTCCAGCAATTCCGCATAATAATACCAGTCGTTGGTAAGAACAGCTCTTTGCTGGTAGCGTTGTTCCAGATTTTTTAGATCTTTAAGTGAGAAATAGGAATAGTCTATTTTCTGGACTTTTTTGATTTTGCTGATTTTTGCGACGCGGTGAATAGTATCTGTTGGTTGAATCATAAGCAGCCTCCTGATTAGAATTATATTATACTACAACATTTACTCCAAACTTCCGCTTTAATGCCATTGCTTCAAACCGTTTCATGACTTCCTGCATATTTTTATCTGTAAATTCCATTACTTTGTTTTTGAAGTAATCGGGGATTCCATAAAAAGCTTCTGCAATGCTGGCTGCTATAGCTGTAAGAGTGTCACTGTCGCCACCAAGAGAAATTGCATTTCTTATTACATCTTCAAAATCACTTCCTTCTAAAAATGCTGCAATTGCCTGTGGGCAAGTTCCCTGACAGCTGGAAATAAAACAATAATCAAGACGTATCTCGTCACAAGTTCTGGAACAATCATATTTAAATTCTTTTTCTATGTATTCTTTTATTTCTTTTTTTGATTTTCCTGTTCTAGCCAGATAAATTGCTGATGCAATAGCTTCTGCACCTTTTATTCCTTCTTTGTGATTGTGTGTTACTTCTGCACTCCAACGGGCAACTTCTCGTGTTCGTTCAATACTATCGAAAAGCCAGCCAACAGGACTGACTCTCATCGCAGATCCATTTCCAAAGCTATTGTATGGCCTATAACTTTTAGTCTGAAGCCACTTCTTAAACATTCCGCCATAACCTGCATTGGGATATTTTTCTCCCCAAAAGTGCATATTTTCGATAATCGATTTTTTCATTTCTTTTTTTGTGGCATTTATTCCAACTTTTAGAATTCCATCACAAACTGCAATTGTCATAACAGAATCATCTGTAAAGCGGGGAGCCTCAGAGAAAAGAGGAAATGATTTAGTTTTGATATTGTGCCATTCATACGGCTGGCCGATAATGTCACCTATAATTGCTCCATACATAATAATCCTCCTGTTTGTCTTCTATATTATAATATTTTTATTCCCAATGCACGGGAATAAAAAGCGGGGCGTTGCGGGGCGGCGTTTGAGCCCCGCTGGGTGGGTAGCACGCTACGAAGTGCGTGCGTAGGGAGGGGCTCCTCCCTCCTTGATTCATTTTTTATATAATTGATTTTTATTTTTCTTTATGGTAGATTACACAAAGTCGCAGCAGATGCGGATTCAATCAAAAAAATTACAAGGGAAGGTTCTTTACGTTTATATTTAAGGGCTGACCCGCAATATTATAGCCCGCACAACGGGAACAAGGAGTTTTATTATGGGAGCACGTGGAGAACTTTTTACTACTCAGATCTATCTGGACAATCGTTCGTATTTTTTCAATGTTAAAGAAAACCGCACTGGTGATGTTTTTCTGCAGATTGTAGAAAGCAAGAACCGCGATGGTGTTGAAGCAGACCGCCATCAGATTGCTATTTTTGCAGAAGATATGCAGAAGTTCCTTCAGGGCTTCGAAAAATCTCTTGATTTTGTTGAGAAAGACAGAAAACAGCGTCAGAAGGCAGCTAAAGAAAAGAGAGCTGAAAAAGATGCTAAATACTCAACAGGCGCTAAAAAAGTTTACCGCGTAAAAGGTGACAAATCTGATAAATCAGAAAAACGCGCCGACGACGGAATCAAACGCACCGGTAAAGTAATTCACATCGTTTCTAAGAAAGAAGTTACTAACGAAGAATAATCTTTTTGGCACACGGATTTGGAAAATCTTTAGCGTTAGCAAAATCTAATCTGTGTGCCCTATTTTTTTATATGACACAAGAAGCAAAATCATTTTACAAAGACCTTCGGAATGTTGTACAGCCGATGGCCATACAGAATCTTATTTCCTCAGCCGTAAACTCTGCCGATGTAATCATGCTTGGCTACATCGGCCAGACAGCAATTGCAGCCTCCTCTCTTGCAGGAAACGTTGCCTTTATTCTTTTTATGATTTCCACAGGCCTTTCTTCGGGTCTTGTAATGCTTGGTGCCCAGTACTGGGGAAAGAAAGATACAGAAGCAATCAAAACCCTGCTTGGAATTGGACTGAGAATCTGCTGTAGTGTTGAAATTATTGTAGCCTGTATTGCAGCTTTTTACCCTCGTATCCTCATGCTTATTTTCACAAAGGACGAAGCTCTGATTGCCGAAGGCTGCCGTTACCTGAGGGCCGCTAGTTTTTCTTATGTCTGCCTTTCTTTTTCTCAAATGTTCCAGGCTGGATTCAAAAGTATTGAACGTGTAAAAATTGTAACAATCACTTCTACAACCAGTCTCTTTTTGAATATTGGTTTGAACGCAGTTTTCATTTTCGGACTTTTCGGAGTTCCAAAAATGGGAATCACCGGAGTCGGAATTGCAACTTCGATTGCCCGCTTTATTGAAATGATAATCTGCTTTATTTACGCAGGCCGTCAGAAGGATGTACATTTTTCTGTTTCCTGCATCTTCCGCAGAAACAAGCTTCTTACCCGCGACTTTTTCAAATACTCACTGCCGGCCGTTGGTAATGAACTTGTCTGGGGCTCAGCCTTTGCCATGTACTCTGTAATTATGGGGCACCTTGGAGAAGACATTGTTGCCGCAAACTCTGTAGTAAATACAGTCCGCCAGCTTGGTTCTGTTTTGTGCTTTGGAATGGCTTATGGTGGAGCAATTGTTGTAGGAAAGTATATGGGAGCCGGCGATATGGGAGTTGCAGAACGCAATGCAAGCCGTCTCGCAAGGGTTACGATTCTCTCAGGTGTTCTTGGTGCAGTGCTTTTAATCTGTCTCTATCCGGTACTTCCGTATATTGCTGATTTGAATGAAACTGCAGCTCATTACAGAAATATCCTTCTTTTTATAAATGCTTATTCACTGATTGGAGCCTCAATAAATACAGTTTTAATCTGTGGTATTTTCCGTGCAGGTGGAGATTCAAAGTTCGGCTTTGTTACAGATACAATCAACATGTGGTGCGTTTCTGTACCTCTCGGACTTCTGGCTGCCTTTGTGTTTAAACTGCCACCGCTCTGGGTATATTTTATTCTCTTCTTAGATGAGTTTGAAAAAATGCCTTTTGTAATCCGCCACTATTTTAAGAAAGGCTGGCTTAGAAACATCACCAGAGATTAATTATTAGTATTTAAATGTTAATCTTTGAATTGGAGACGGACCTATTTTATGACAGACCTCCCGATGAGCCTTAGTCGGGTAGCCCTTATGTTTTGCGTATCCATATTCCGGGTATTTTTTATCCATTTCAAGCATGAGCCTGTCACGACAGGTTTTAGCGAGAATACTTGCCGCCATTACACAAGGATATTTTCCGTCTGCCTTAGGCTCACAGCGGCATTCAATCGGCACATCCGGGCATCTGGTACCATCAGTAATTGCAGTAAGCTTAAGCTGATTAAAATCACCGAGTTCCTGTCGCCTGCACCACTCAGGTAGATTTTTCATTAGTTCTTCAAAAGCCTTCTCCATTGCCAGCATGCTTGCTTCGAGAATATTTATTTCATCGATTGTCGTATGATCTACGAGAGCAATTCCAAAGCAGGCCTTTTCTTTTATAACTGCTTCTGCTGCAAGACGCTTTTTTTCCGTAAGCTTTTTTGAGTCATTCAATATTTCAAGAGGAAAATCAGGGGGAAGAATTACAGCTGCGGCAGAGACAGGGCCTGCAAGAGGCCCCCTGCCCGCTTCATCAAAACCTATCTCAAGAATTATTTGAGAAGCTGCCATTTAAAAGCCCTGTATGTTATTTTTTTCTTCTGTAAGCTTTGTTGCTTTATTCACGTAAAGCGGCTGGATTTTACTTGTTGTATTTGTGAGACGGGCCTTAAAGTAATTTTCTTTAAATGCGGCCTTTACACCAAAGAGTTCAGCTATGCGTCCGTTTCCACCACTTACCAGGAAGTCATTTTTAGTAGCTGTTACATTTCCACCGTCTGCAGAAATAATAACGCTTGTATCAGCACTTGTACTTACGGAAGAATTTTTGATTGAGATGCGGGATTTTACTGCCGCAATAAAGGATACATAGGAAACAGCATTTGCAGAAACCATAGTATCAGATATATTGATAATTGCATTACTTGCATCTATAACAGTACCATTTCTGCTATAGTCAGCAGCAATTACACAGTTTTTCATTGTAAGCACAGAGTTTTCAAGTTTAATCAAAGGCTCAAGAGATTTCTTATTAATTTCTGAAGTATTTGATATTCTGCAGTCAGAAATCTCCAGAGTAGATGCCTTAACAACAAGTGAACCATCTGCTCCAAATTTAAGTCGGGCATCACCGCCATTAAATATTTCAAAATTAGAAGAAATACTGTAGGCTTCATTAATTGCCATTTCTCCCTTTACAGAAAGCTTAACAACTCTCTGATTAAGAAGAGCATCGCTGAGCTGTTTAAAATCTGTAAAAGGATGAGCTGCAGTTCCGTCTGCAAGCTCTGCGTCGCCTGAAGCATCAAAATAATAATTTGACTGATCGATTACGACAGCAAACTCAACAGGGCTGCTGGCATTTTCATCAGTTTTGGAATAAGCAGAAACCTTATAATAAACAGGGTTCAATCCGTTCTGAGCCCAGTGCAAGGTAAAGCTTTCACCCTTCACTTTTTTGTAAGCACCAAGCGGAACATCCTTAAAAATCTTATCATCAGGAGAATATGAATGCTCTGATTCTTCAAGAGTAAGCGGTTCACTCAAAGCAATATAAAGCTCAGCCCCCCGCATACCCGAAATCTTTACATCAACATTACCACGGGAAACAAAGCCCGGTGCATTAGTCTTGATAACCGGAATTTGAGGAGGCTTGCGGTTGATATCGTATGAGACAGATAATTTTCCCTGATAAACGGAGTTTGCAAAAACACCCAGAGTTGCAGAACCAGAAACTTCATCTCCATAAAAAGCATCAATTCCAATTTTTGTAAAAAGCTCAGAATAGCTTCCGTCACTTTCATTCATTACACTCAAAGCGTAAGCGTCATCACCACGAATAGAATAAATTAAACTTCCATCAGCAGCTTCCTCTCGTACAATCTCCGGTTTTGGAGGCAGTACAAAAAACTCAATTGGATTACTTGCATCATATTCGAGCGGCTGCCAGGAAATCATGTGGCTGACAGAACGATCCAGTTTTACCGGCTCTGTTGGAAGGCCCCAGTATTCTGAATCAATTTTGTAGATATAATTAATATTTGTAAAAGTTACTGTTTCCCAGTCTGTAACATCAAAAGGCACATCTCTATGACTGAAGACACCTGCAGACTGAGGATATGTTTTAATAATAAAGCGGTATTTTACATTTCGTGCTTTATCAAAAATTGTACAAGGAATATAACGAGAAAGAACGCTGGAAGGCGAAAGCTGTAATGTACGGGCCGGCATATAATTTTCCGGCATATTATCTTCAGGCGGCGGGCCCATGTAGAACCAGAAATCAGCAGGAATTGTAAGCTGGCTTCCTGCGCTGTAATTTAGTATTCCGCCGTCAAAAAAAGTCTGAATAAAATCTTTATAAGAAGTTTTAGAAGCGTCATCTGTTTTGACAGTATAAGTTACAGAAGTTTTTTCTTTTTGTCCGCCGCTTGCAATACGGGTTACATTTAACTGAACTTCGCCCGCAACATCAAGAAGCACTGGTCCGTCATAAGCAAAACCAAAGGTTTCAGGATCTGCCCCGTCTACAGAATAAAAAAAGTCTCCTCCTTCTGAATTATCAATAACAAGCATCTGACGATTGGCCCACTCGCCTTTTACAGGGCTGAGCAGATTGATTTCAGCAGTAAGCGGCAGAGCAAAAATCAGAAGTGAAAAACAGATGCATAAAACTGAAGGAAACTTTTTTTTCATAATCAATCCTAAGCTTCAAGGAAAGGCCCGAGAATATCGCGAAGTTCCGGATCCTGTGAATAATAATTTTTTTCGAGCTCTTCTTTTGAAAGGCCTACAAGCTCATGGCTCATATAATGAATCCAGCGGTTTTCATCCGGATTATTGATTACGAATTTTCGGCAATAATAATCAGGCTGAATAGGAAGCTGTTCTTCCTGGTAAGTAAAATATTTATAGTCATGAACAACAACTTTGATATCCTCACGAGGCATACCGCGGCTGTTAATTAAAGTTTCAACAAGAGAATTGATTGTACGGCCTGAATCAAAAATATCATCAACTAAAAGAATCTTGTCGCCGGGACGAAGATTCTCTGGAGGATATGTCCAGCCGTCAATAAAAACCTTTGTGTGCTGGGCAACATCAGAATAAGAGCGTGCAACTACTCCGGCATACAAAACCGGGTGGAAGCTTTCTCGCTTACTGATAATTTTAAAATATTCACTGATTACGTTTGCCATATAAGCACCACCACGGAGAGAACAGTAAATTACATCAGGAATAAAACCGTCTTTATAAATTTTATGAGCAAGTTTTAACGCATCATTGCGGACAACGTCATAAGGTAAAAATTCTTTAATCATAATGTAAAATTATAACGCTTTTTTATGATTTTTACTACTTATTTTTCCAAAACAAAAAAAGCGGAAAAGGCACTGGCAGGCATAACTGATAATCACAAGAGCTGAAGTGACAGCAAGAGTATCGGCGGTTTCAAGATGAACCTGGGATGTCTGCATAAGACTTCCGGCAGCGAAATGCGGAAGACTGAGAACTTCTCCGGCCGCAACAACCTTCCAGCATAAACCGAAAGAAGATTCTGCGCCAGAAAGCAAAGCCGGAAGTGCACATGGAAATCTTACATAACGGAAAGCTGTAAAACCTGTAACTCCACGGCTTTTTGCCTTAAAAAGTTTTTCCTGATTTTCAGGATTTTTCTCAAAACCTTTTTCACTGGCACTTATGACAACTGGTAAAGACATAAGCAATGCCGTAAACACAGGAACCGAATCTGATTTGAACCAGAAAAGCGCAATCAGGATAAAGGCAATAATCGGAGTTACACGGATAAGTGCAAGCGGAAACTGAATCAAAGCTTTAAAAGAAGGATAATCTGCAGAAAAAAGTCCTGTAAAAAATCCGATTAAAAGTGATAAAACAAAGGCAATTATTACACGAAAAAAAGTAAACAAAAAGGCCAGCCAGAAGTTTGAACTTTGTGATAAGGATATCAATCGAAAAAGAACTTCATGTGGAAAAGGAAGAATAAGAGTTGCATTTACAGCCAGTGCAACTCCATACCAGACAATAATGAGAAAAAAAGGTGAAAAGATTTTACATAATCTTACTGTATTCATTCCTTTTTAGTTTATAATTTAATTGTAGAATTTTCCATCCGGAAGCTTTCCTCCCAGAGAACTTTTATCGTTTTCAAGAAAGAGCTTTAATAATTCTTCAATAGATTTTTTTGCAGATTTAGCAGGAATATAAGTATAATTTGAAACTGGAATTGCTTTTTCTACAATAGCTGCAGTAAGGCCGAGCTTATGTTTTTCGGTAAGTTTTCCGGCTTCTCCAGGATTTTCTAAGGTCCATTCTACAGCTTTCTGATATTCATTAAGGATCTGCTCTAAAAGCTCCGGATTTTCTTTTGCAAAATCTGCACGAACTACCATTACTGAAAGCGGATAAATGTCTTTAGATCCTGTTAATTCTTTATATTCTGTCTGAAGATTTAATGCGGCTTTTACTTTATCTGATTTTACCTGGGCAATTGTTGCAAAGGGTTCAGGAACTACTGCGTACTGAATCTTTCCTGAAATTAACTGTGCTGCAATCTGAGCTGTAGGAATCGAAAAATCAAAAGTAACATCATCAAGAATCTTATTTTCTTTGAGAAGATATCTCATCATGTATTCTGGAGTTGCGCCCTGGCCAGCTACATAAACAGTTTTTTCTTTAAGATCTGTAAAGCGCTTTATGGTTTCATCTGTTGTTATAAGGCTCAGGTTTCCAAGCCCGGTAACTGCACAGCAGATAATTGCTTTATTTCCGGCATTATAAACTTTGGCAGCAACATTAACCGGCATAAAACCGACATCGATTTCTTTTTTTATCATTTTTGGAAGCAGGGCCTGAGGATCTGCAAACTGTTCAAAAGAAAGATCAGTTTTATTTTCAATCAGATAAGCCGCAGGCACACAGGTTGGACCATTGAGAAGACCAAGGCGAAGCTGTGTAGCCTCGGCAGGCAAATTGATTGAAAAGATACATAATAAAATAGAAATCAATGCTATTCGTTTCATTTTAGACCTTATTGATTACTTCGATGTTTAAGCATGGTAGTTTCTACAGGCTCAACTACCTCTGAACCATTCTCATCTACCTTCTCGAGCTTCACTTTAATTTTTCCATTCGTGCACTCGATACTTACGGTATTATAATCTTTTCCGGTATTAGAGAGAAGTTCCATTGAAAGCGGGTCTTCAATTTCCTTACGGAGCAGGCGCTTCATAGGGCGGGCTCCCATTGCAGGATTGTAACCGTTTTCAATAAGGTATTCCTTTGCTTTTGGCTTGAGGCTGATTGTAAGTCCTCTTTCTGCGAGGCGCTGGCCAAGTTCTGCAAGCTGAATGTCCAGGATTTTAGAAACCTCTTTCTTTGAAAGTGCATCAAAAACAATTACATCATCAATACGATTGATAAGCTCAGGGCTCAAAAGTTTTTTAAGCTCATTCATAGCCCCGGCTTTGATTTCTTCGTATGGAATAACTCCGTCGAGAGTACCAAAACCAACACGGCCTTCGTTTGTAATCTGGCGGGCTCCGGCATTACTTGTCATGATGATGACAGTGTTGCGGAAGTTTACAGTGTGACCAAGATTATCAGAAAGTTCCCCTTCTTCAAGCAGCTGCAAAAGAAGATTAAAAATATCCGGATGAGCCTTTTCAATTTCATCAAGCAGAACTACTGAGTAAGGATGACGGCGAACCTTTTCTGTAAGCACACCACCCTCTTCATAACCAACGTATCCTGGAGGCGCTCCAACGAGGCGGCTTGCGGTATGCTTTTCCATAAAGTCAGACATATCAATTCGGATTAAAGATTCTTCGCTGCCGAAAAGATATTTTGCAAGAGCCTTTGCAAGCTGAGTTTTTCCAACACCTGTAGGACCTAAGAAAATGAAAGATCCGACCGGATGTTTTGGAGATGAGATACCGGCACGGGCACGGCGGATGGCGCCGCTTATTACGCTTACGGCGCTGTTCTGTCCGATTACTGTATTGTGAAGTTCATCTTCCATATGAACGATTCTTTCTGCTTCTGAAGAAGAAAGGCGCTCTACAGGAACTCCTGTCATTTCAGAAATTATGTGTTCAATATCAGAAACACTTACACGCTTTGTGCCACTGGCTCCGCTCTTTTTCCAGAGGTCGCTGTAAACATTGAGGCGGCGCTTGAGGTCAATTACCTTGTCGCGTACTAAAGCCGCACTTTCGTAATCCTGATTTTTTACAAGGGCTGTTTTTTCTTCAATCAGCTGGCTTATATTCTGCTCAAGTTCTGCAAGCTCGGTTGGGCGGGCTTCTTCCTGAATCTTTTTTGCAGCTCCTGCTTCATCAAGAATATCAATTGCCTTATCCGGCAAAACTTTTTCCGGAATATAGCGGCGGCTGAGTTTTACGATTGCAGGAATTACTGCATCATCATAAATAACTCTGTGATAGTTTTCGTATTTAGTTTTGATTCCGTTGAGAATCTCTTCTGTTTCCTGATCACCCGGCTCTTCAACCTTTACAACCTGGAAGCGGCGCTCAAGAGCCAGATCCTTTTCGATGTGACGTGTATATTCTTTTGTAGTTGTTGCACCTATAATCTGGATTTCTCCACGGGAAAGAGCAGGCTTCATGATATTAGAAGCATCCATTGTTCCTTCCGGACCACCAGCACCAATGATAGTATGAAGCTCATCAATAAAGAGAATGATATCTTTATTTTCCTGAAGCTCCTTCATCATTTTTTTCATACGCTCTTCGAACTCACCGCGGTACTTTGTACCGGCAACAATTGCGGCTAAGTCCAGAGAAAGAATACGCTTATTCAATAGTCCTTCCGGAACCTTACCGGCTGCAATGTGCTGGGCAAGGCCTTCTACAATGGCTGTTTTTCCAACGCCAGGTTCTCCGGTAAGAACCGGGTTATTTTTTGTGCGGCGGGAAAGAATCTGAATTACGCGGTGAATCTCCTTGTCGCGTCCAACAACAGGGTCGTCCTTATTTTCGCGGGCAAGCTTTGTGAGGTCGCGGCTGTATTCTGAAAGGAAAGACTGCTTTTGTCCGCCAGTAGATTTATCTGCCGGCTGTTTTTTTTCTTTTTTCTCTTCGAAAACACCGAACAAACCGCCGCCTGCATCATCATTCAAAAGGCTTCTGAATACAGAATCAACAATACTTTCTGCATTCTGCTGACGGATAGAAGAACCAACATCTGACTGAAGCTCCATTACAGTAAAACGCAAATCATTTATTGTGTAGCCTTCGTTAGTAAAAAACTTTGCGGCTACACTTCCCTCGTCGCGTACTGCTGCAAGAAGAAGATGTTCTGTTCCAATATAATTATTATGTAAAGCCGAAGATTCAATATCGGCAATATCAATCATAAACTGATAACGACGGCTCTTTGGAATTGAATCGAGAGTCGGTGAGCTTATGTCATCGCGGAAATAAGTTTCTACAGCCTGTAAAAGCTTATCTGCATCAAGTCCAAGTTCTGAGATTGCAGAATATCCGAGTCCATCCTTTGATTTTAAGATTGCAAGAAGTACATGCTCTGGTAAAAGCTGGGTACTTCCGATTTTTCTGGCTTCATCCTGGGCCAGTACCATCAAGATTTTTTTTGCTCTAGGAGACAGGTTTTTCATTAACAATTCCCTCAAAGGCCTGTTGTATTACAATAGTTCTGAGTCTTTTTATCTGCAGGTTTTCGCTGGTTTTTACGTCTTTTTCAAAGGTAAACGCAAAATTATCGCAAAGATATTTAAGATGTCCGTCCTTTACGCGGTAATAAAGCCCGTTCAGTTCGTTTTCTGAAATACCCTTTATGAGTTCCAGCTGAAGTCCCCATTTTACCGCAGAAATTATGCTTACAGCTTCCTCATAAGAAAGCAGCAGCGAGTACATAGCCCGTGCATAACTCTGCTTGAAAAAATTCAAGACTACTGTAGGATTATTATCGGCAAAATTCGAGCGAATCTTGCGTTCTGTTTTTAAAATAACGCTTACAACTGAATGAATTACCGCCATCTGGTCTAATTCTGTGCCTTCTGCAGAGCTTGTAGTAGTGATATCAAAAAGACAATTCGAAAAATCAGCAATCTGTTCACTTTTAAAGACGGGTTTTATCGAAAGCTTCTTTTCACGAACCATAGAAACCACCGAATCAAACTGGCCGGAAAGTACAATTGAAGGAATAAAAACACGAACTGAGAATTTAAGGCCGGTTCCGCAGTCTTTTATATAGGAAGTAAGGTATCCGAAATCAATATTTGCAGCAAACTGAAGCTTTTTTTGAAGAAATTCGTCTACTTTATAGACCTTTTCCATCACTTTTTCGCAGTCCAGGCCAGAAACAAAGGCAGCAATCTTAATATGGTCGCTTTCATTTACAAGACAGGAGGTACTTTCATCACCATAATTGATTACAACAGCCGTACAGTCATCATTTATGATGTTTTTGTCTATTAGAATCTGCTTTCCGGGAATGGAAACCTGGCTCATATCAATAAAATGCCAGCCCTCCTCGCCGGAAAAGGCATCATAAGCGAGAGCCTGAACGCGTTCTTTGTCATCCGTAGTCATTTTTGAGGAAAAAGGGAAATCTGCGAGATTCCGCACAAGTCTGGCACGGGTAGAAATGATTACATCATCATTTTTTCCCTCTTCTGCAAACCACGCGCTGATTCCGCCAGTCGTGCTATTGCTCTCCGTCTTTTGTTTCCGTGCCATGATTCAAAACCTTAAGATAGTCTCTGTAAAGTGCTGCTTTTTCGTAATCTTCTGCGGCAACCGCTTCTTCAAGCTTAATCTGCATAGTCATGCGGTCTACGAGAGTTGAACGGTAGCCTTTCAGGCGTTTTGGAAGGGAACCTTTGTATGAGCCGGTGATTCCATAACCTTCAAGAGTAGCACGGAATTCTTCGGCAAAGGTATAATAACACTCTGCGCAACCTATTTTCTGAGACTTTGCAATCTGATCAAAAGTGCAACCGCACACACTGCAGCATTTCATAAAGCGCTCTGATTATCTTAGTTTTTTCTTAGAATATCAAGAGGTTTTTCACGGCCAGCCTTGCGGGATGGCAGATAAGAAACCAGCACCGAAAGCAGTAAAACTGCCACTGCTATAAGGATAATCTGGTTTCCAGGAATTTCAACAGGAATTTCACTCAAATAATAAGCAGGATCCATAAGATGAACTTCACCACCCCCGCCCATAAGAGCAAAGAAATTTACAAGGCGCTCAAGTCCGTGCACAATCTGATTGGAAAAAAGAGTCAGAATGATTCCCACAGGAAGCCCGATTACAAGACCGCCCGCTCCACAGGAAAGAGCCGCCAGCAGAAAAGCAAAGGTGATTCCCTTTGGCTTAGCACCTATACTCTTAAGAATTGCGATTTCCTTCTGTCTTTCCATAACCAGCATAACAATTGCTGAAGAAATATTTACTGTAGCCACCAGCACAATAAGCATCATTACAAAAACAAGCATAACTTTAGTTGATGAAAAATTTTCGAACTCTGCAGTATGAATCTGATCCCAGCGGTAAACATTTGCATAACGTCCAAAATATTCGCTTACCTTTTTCTGAATTGCAACAAGATTCGGAGAAAAGGCATCCGAAGTTTCTATCATCACATTGTAATCAGCACTTTCCATAGAAAGACTTGAATAGGCAGCTTCAATCGGAATAAATACCCAGAACTGATCAAGCTCCTGATAGCCCGAAGAAACAACTGCGCTTATTGTAAAAGAAGTGAGTTTTGGTACGATTTTTTCTCCGACAGTTCTTGTCGTAACGATTCTAAGAAGATCTCCGGCATGAAGCTCAAGATCTTCTGCCATTTTTTTACCGATTACGGCCGGGGCCCGTTTTTCCTTTTCATCAGGATTTACAAAGTCAAGAATATTTCCTTCGCAGACTTCAAAAAGCTTTTCAAAGGATTTATTGCGAACAAAAACATCTTTTTCAAGAGCCCGGATTTCAGCACCGCTTCTTCCGTTTTTTCCAACCGCTATTGCAGAGATTTCAACTTCGGGATAAGCAGCGAGTACACCTTTGCAGGATGAGACGTCTTTTGCATAAGCCATAAAGCTATCTGCAGTGCTAACCTTTGAAATATTTGGAGCTACGTAGGCCTGGATGTGAGACGAAGAAAGACCGATTATGCGTTCTGTCATTCCGTCTATCATTCCATTTGTAACTGAAGTAACAACTACAAGAGGAACTAAACTTAAGCCTATGCATAACACTGCGCCAAAAAGACTTTTGCGGGCAATAGACTTTTTTTCAGACTTTGGGAAAATGAGACTTTTAGCAAACTTTAAGGAATAAGAAAGTCTCATTTAAGGCGGCCCTCCACAATGCGGAACTGACTGTCGCCTTTTGCTGCAAGATTCATATCATGAGTTACGAGAATAAGCGTTTTTTTATATTTATCTGCCATAGAAAAAAGAAGTTCTCCGATTTTCTGAGCATTTGCAGGGTCAAGGTTTCCGGTTGGTTCATCTGCAAGAATAAGTTTCGGGTCATTTATAAGGGCACGCGCAACTGCTACACGCTGTCTTTCTCCACCTGAAAGCTGAGACGGAAGATGATTGATACGCTCAGAAACTCCAACATCAGAAAGCAAGGCTTCTGCCCTCTCAACTGCTTCCTTCTTTGAAAGGCCTGCAATTAATGCCGGCATGTAGACATTTTCAAGTGCAGTAAAATCTTTAAGAAGATAATGAAACTGAAAAATCAAGCCCAGAAAGTGCGAGCGGTATTCAGACATTTTTATTTCATTCAGATTTGTAACTTCCCACTCGCCGGCCTGAACACTTCCGCTGGTAGCATTATCAATTCCACCGATAATATTGAGCAGAGTACTTTTTCCACTTCCACTTTCACCAACAATGGCAATTTTTGAACCTTCATCAACACTAAGATTCAAGCCTTTGAGAACGGTAAGTTTTTCACTATCGGTAACATAAACTTTTTCAAGATTTTTTATAGTAAGGATATTTTTACTCATTGTGGAGTACCTCCGAAACTGTCATTTTTAAAACATTTCTGCTTGCTGCCCAGGAAGCAATCAAAGGAGAAAAAACTCCGAACAAAGTTATTGCAGTTACTTCTCCTGGGAATACGCGGGCTGGAATACTGGCATAAAGATTATAAGAAGAATTAACCTGTACATATTGAAGATTCTGACGGTCAGTAAGAGCAGTTACAAGATACTGAATTCCGTACATGAGTTTTGCAGCAAGTGTAAAAACAACATCAGTATTTAAGCTTATTATGATTCCAAGAAGAACGCCGGTAAGAGCACCAAGGGTTCCCATTATAAAACCACGCATAATAAAAATTGATTTTACTCCGCCCTTACGAGCTCCCAGTGCCGAAAGCACTGCAATTTCTGTCCGTCTTTCAAACACAAGGCGGCGCATACCGTTATAAATATTTATTGCGACAACAACAAAAATCAAAGCAACAAGAAGAAGCAGCATATTTTTTTCGATACGTAAAGCGCCAAAGAAAGTTTTATTAAAGCTTCGCCATGAAAGGATTTGCGGGCCAGTCGTTTTAGGCTGGTTGGACCAGCCAAGATTTTTCTTAAGTGAATTGATTGCCTTTAAATCTTTGTCATAATTATTCAGTTTGATTCCCCAGATTTTTTTTGCAGAAGAGCCGAAATATTTTTCAGCGGCTGCACTTCCTGTAAAAGCATAGGCACTGTTTATTTCTGCGTAGCCGGTTGTAAAGATTCCGCGGACTGTAAAAACTCGGTCTGATGAAAAGAGGTCGACATCGCTTCCGCCGCTCATGACCAGAAGGTTTACGGTGTCTCCGGTGCGGACTCCAAGATTTCTTGCAAGTGTACTTCCAAGTATGATTGAATCCTCTTCTGAAAAATCAAAGTGACCAGAAAGCATTCTTAGTTCTTTTTTAAAGCCTTCATCTTCATAATAAATTGCTTCATCAGCAGCACGAAGGTTTACGGCAACAGCCCCGCCCTTTTCTCCGGTCATAAGAGCCTGAGCCTCATAAAAGGGCACACAGGCCCGAATCAGCTTTTCCGTCTCACACGCCTCTCTCAGCGTATCCTCCTGCTCAGCCGGCACATTCACAGCCCTAAGGTGATAAGACGAAACTTCCAGAATCGAATCAATAAAGCTCATCTGAAAACCGTTCATTACACTCATAACCACAGTGAGCGTCATAACGCCAAAACAGATTCCAAGCGTTGCAAGAACAGAAGTTACAGCAGAACGACCTTTCCGGTCTACGCGGGCAAAACGTCGGGAAACAAGAGAAATCCAGCGGAGACTTTTTACAAAACTATTCTTCTGATTTTTCAGGCCTTTCATAAACCTTCTCCCTTATAATTCTGTCATTTCTGTAATAAACATCCCGAACACGAATATCGTTTTCATAATATGCTTTTACAGACATACCCTCATCAAAATATATTCTGCTTGTATAAGTTCCTTTTTCAGTTGAATATTTATTATACATCTTTAACACATCATTTTCATAATATTTAAAATCTGGAGGAATATCCCCTTCGTTGTAAGTATAAAGATATTTCTTTGTAAAACTGTAATCCAGAACTTTATAATCAGTTGCTTTATAAAAATATTCATTCAACTCATCCGATAATAGTCTTCCATCTTTATCGTAAGTAAAATTTCTTTTTGAAGTTATTGATTTATTTTTTTCGAAAACTGCATACTTTTCAACAGCTATCATTTTTCCTTTGTCATTGTAATTTATTTTTTCTATACGATTATTTTCAATTATATTTTTTACAGATACAACCTTAGATCCGCCAAAATATTCATAGGTCTCTGTCTTTTCCAGAGCTGCATTTGTTACAGAAGGTATTTTCCAGGTTTCTTTTTTAATAAGCAGATATTCATCATTATAAAAAAATCTGGTGACCTTTTCTTTTACTGAATGAATTAAAATATGATTACCTTCCAAATCCTGTGGAGAAAAAGTTTCATTCTCAAATTCAAAATATTTTAAGCCTTCGTTTTTTCCGCGTTTTACAAATTCTGTTTTTTCTTCATTAAAGAATTGTTCTACTTCAGAAATCTTTTCAATATTTTCAACAGCTGCTGGCTCTTCGGTTTCTGAAGTATCATCTTCAGTCAGATTTTCATTTACTTCATCAGATTCTGCAGTCTCATCACTTTCAACCGCTTCATCAGCTTCTGCATATTCTTCAAGACTTTCTTCCATTACGCGAAGTTCTTCTGCTATTCTTTCCTCTTCAATCCGGGCTAAAAGACTTTCTACCCATGCACCGTCATCTAAGGCAGGAGAATAGATTTCCTCTTGTTGAGCTAGTTCTTCCTCTCTATTTTCTGATTCCCCAGCTGCTCTTTTTACCGGATTACTATTAAACAGTCTTATACTGATAACAGAAAGTGTTATTACAACTACAGCTGTAACTGAAAGAATGAGAATACTTTTCTTTCCCAATCCGGCAAAAAAATCGACCAGAAATCTCAGATTTATTTTCACGACTTACAATCCAAGAAAATCATTTATATATGATGCAGCATCAAAAGGTCCTATATCTTTATAACCTTCACCTGTACACACATAAGCAACCGGAAGTCCAAGTTCGCGGCCAATAGAAACTGCAACACCGCCTTTTGCAGTTGAATCATATTTTGTCATTATGATTGCATCTATTTTTACAGCTTCATTAAAAACTTCTGCCTGACGAAGTGCGTTCTGTCCAGTAGTTGCATCAATTACAAGAATCTTTTTATAACAGCCTTCATCTGCTTTTAAAGAACAGGTGCGGTCTATTTTCTGAAGCTCACGAACAAGGTTTTCTTTATTATGAAGACGTCCTGCTGTATCAGCAATTACAAGACCTGGACCAGCTGCACGAAGGGCATCTGCTGCATCAAAAACAACAGCAGAAGGATCAGAACCATGCTGATGGCTTACTACACGAACTCCAAGTCTCTCCCCATGAAGAGCAAGCTGTTCAATTGCAGCTGCACGGAAAGTATCTGCGCTTGCAAGAACGATATTTTCAACTCCGTTATTTTTAAAATAATCTGCAAGCTTTGCAGCTGAAGTTGTTTTTCCTACCCCATTTACACCAAGCATCATCCATACATTCTGTTTGCCTGCTTCCGGTACAAGAGAAACAGAGCGCACATCCTGTAAAAGCAGTTCCTTTAATTTTTCAACTATTCCATCCTGTTCACGGATTTTTTCTTTACTGCAGACTGATTCAAGTTCATCTACAACTTCAAAAGCAGTTTTAGCTCCAATATCTCCTTCAACAAGCATATCTGTAAGCTCTTCAAAAAAATCATCATTAATTGAGCTTCCTTTTGAAAACAAAGATTTTAATTTTTCACCGAAGGACTTTTTCATTTTTTATTCTCCATTTCAATTATTATCTTTTTCATTTTTCTTTGACTGGTCTGTATCCTGAGCCGGCTCATAAAACTTAAACTCCCGCGGATTCCCAGGCTGCACAGTCTGAGGAAGCACAGAATTAGCTGCTACCAGATATCTTATAAGCTCAATGCCCCAGAAAATACCAAAGCCGACTGTTATAGCTTCTGTAACAACAGAAGCTGTCTGCCATCTTTTTGCGGTCTGATAATCAGACAACTGCTTTGCGTATAATTCACTTTGAATCTGGAAATTTCCGTATGTATAAAACATAGGTATCAAAGATGCCATAAACAAAGTATAAGCGCCATACATCCATTTTCGTCTTACATTAATATATTCCATTCTATCCATAGGACGCGGATTAATCATTACGACATTACCATCAAATGTTTGTTTTTTAGGAATATAAAAGAATGAGGTTTCATTATTTTCGGAAATAAATTCTCCAAGAATTGTAGTTCCGTTTATAGAAATCTGAGATTTTCCATCATTGATTTTTAACGCCTGCTCTCCGTTTGCATAAATAGTTCCCGGCATTTTATTTTTTAATTTAATCTGAATATATCCTATTACCGGTTTTTCAAATTTCACATTAATATTATATTTTGTATTACCTTCAAAAAAATAAGTTGTTCCCGCAGTTCTATAACCTTCTGACACAAATTGAATTCTATGAATACCAGAATCAAGGACAATTGAACCGGCATCTGTTTTTTGAAGGATATCGTCAACAAAAATAGAAAGCTTTTCTTTTGCTTCTTCAGGCTCTATAGAAAAAGTAAACTTAACAGGCAGAGTATTTGCGATTGCAGGAAGAAGCTGGCGGGATATTTCAGAGGTGATTAAATCCAGTTCCTTTAGTTCTCCAACTTCAAGTACAGAACATATTTTTTTTGCACCAGGATAATTATATAAATCAACTGCAACAGAAATAAAATCTCCATAAGAAGTAACAGATCCTGTAATAAGAGCATTAATACCAGCAGAGACAATCTGTTTTTCAAAAAGAGGTTCAGTATAAGCATCTACCGCTACTGTATCAGAGGGTTTAAAGAGAGTCTTTACATCAGACTTATACAGATCAATATTTTCTTCTGTAATTAAGGTTTGACCTTTTTTGAATATATTCTTTACAAAGTTTTTTACAAGAGTAACTTCATTTAATTCTTTACCGCCGGATAAATCACTTTCACCTGCAGCAATTTTCATCTCCAGTTCAGCTTCTGCTGATATTTTTTTCTGCTCAGCAATATTCTTTTTCAGTTTTTCCTGAATCTCGAGAATCTTCTTTTCTTGACTTTTAATTTCAGATTTCATGCGCAGATCAGAATAATTATTCAATACAAGTGAATCTCTTTTTTTATATTCGCTAGAAAGCTGGAGATACAGCGACTGTCGTTCTGTCTTTAATTTATAGTTACTTCGTTCAAAGCGCTCATCCGGCATTATATTTCTTTTAATTGAAGTACTGATTTTTTCCAGAATATCAGATGGAATAGTTTCTTCTATATTGGAAGTAACTGCATTTTTTGTCTGTCCACGAGAATAAATGAACCTCTGAGCCGCAATTACCCATTTACTGGTTTCGCAGAAAAGCGGCTCATAAAAACTTATGAGAAAAATAGACGTGAATAAAATTGTACGCAGTCTTTTATACTTCGTCGTCATCATCCCCCGAGCCATCCATTGGAAGTCCCTTCCATTTTGCAACAAGGTATGCGTTCATAAAATCATCGAGATCGCCGTCCATAACTGCCTGTATATTTCCTACAGAAAAACGAGTACGATGATCTTTTACCATTGTATAAGGACAGAAAACATAAGAGCGGATCTGGCTTCCAAAAGAGATATCCTTTTTTTCTGCCATAAACTTTGAGTTTTCTTTTTCCTTCTGCTCGCGGTAATATTCGTAAAGACGAGCCTTGAGCATGTTCATACAGGTCTGGCGGTTCATAAGCTGGCTGCGCTCTGTCTGGCAGGCAACAACAATACCGGTTGGGATATGTGTAAAGCGAACAGCCGAATCTGTTTTATTAACGTGCTGTCCACCCTTTCCACCCGCACGGTAAGTATCTACGCGGAGATCTTCCGGTTTAATATCAACTTCAATTGTATCATCCAGAACTGGATAAACGTAAACAGAAGCAAAGCTTGTATGACGGCGGGCATTTGCGTCAAAAGGAGAAATACGTACCAGGCGGTGGATTCCTCCCTCACCCTTAAGGTATCCATATACAAAGTCACCTGAGATTTGAATTGTGATGGATTTGATTCCGCCTTCTGCTTCGAGTTCATCTACAACTTCTGTTTTATAGCCGTGGCGTTCTGCCCATCTTAAATACATACGGCTGAGCATAAAGGCCCAGTCACAGGCTTCTGTTCCACCCGCTCCGGCATGTACTGTAAGGAAGGCATCGTTCTGGTCAACCTCGCCCGAAAGCAGGTTCAGGACATTTAATTTATCAAACTGAGCTTTTGCGGCCTCGTACATTGAGCGAACTTCATCTTCGTCGCTGGCTTCACCTGATTCTGCGGCAAGCTCGTACATGGCCTCAAGGTCATCCATATCTGCAATGATTTTTTTCCAGGGTTCTATGCGGTTCTTGAGTTTTCGGATCTGGCTCATAACCTTTTCGGCAGCCTCATGATCATCCCAGAAACCGTCTGCTTCGGTAAGCTTTTCTTTTTCTGCTATCGCTTTTTCAATTGCAGCAGAGTCAAAGACGCCCCCAAACGTTCATGATTTCTTCTCTCAACTGTTCAATCGGTAATTTTATTTCTTCTAACATATCCTTAGAATACACGAAAAAAGAGTTTTGAACAACTTCATAGAAGTAGATTGCTCCGCTACGCTCGCAATGACAAAGTGGACGAAGCAATCCTTTCATGATATTATTATATATATGAAGAAATTACTTTGTTCGCTTATTTTGATTACTGCAGCCTCTTTTTTATTTGCTGACCGGCCTCTCGTCCGGGATATTCAGGCACGCTCTGGAAGCGGAACAAAAGTAAAGCTCACCTGGCAGCTTCCCCAGAAACCAGAACCGGCTTTATATAATCTTTTAATTTACAGAACTACCGAGCAGATTACTTCTTACAGCCAGCTCGAAGGACTGGAGCCGGTTGCTACAATTGCTCCGGACCGCACTTCATACACTGATACGCTGGGAGATCTCAGGGATTATTATTACACTGTAATTTCAGAAACTACGACAGGCCCTTATGATGTTGTACTGCTTTCCTTCAATTCCACTATAACCAGCGTACATCTTGTCGCAAAAAAACAGAACGATGTACCGGCCGAAAAAACTGATTATGAGACGGTTTATCCGGAAGGAACTTTACGAAAAACACCGCTTCCTTATCTTGATATTATTGAAGGATCTGGAGCAGAACCTCTTGTTTCAGAAAAAACTGCTTCAAATGTAGCTAATCTGACAGGCGGAAACACAAAAGCTTCTATTTCTTCTCCTCTAACACCATATATTTTCGAAGAAGACCTTGTTTCTCCTGAAAGCGGTGATGCTTATCTTCTTTTTGAAATCTTAAAAACTTCATTTGTAACAAGAAAGTATAAAGAATCAATTGATAAGCTTAATCAGTTAATCGGAACAAACGTAAGTGAAGAAACCCGAAACCGCGCATGGTTTTACCTTGGAGAATCACAGTATTTCAACAGGAATTATGAAGATGCGGTTCGCAGCTTTGTAAAAATACAGTCTGTTTACCCGACCATAGCCTCTAAATGGCTGGAAGCCTCGCTGGACAGGTTATAGATTATTAGGAGCGCCAGCGACGCGGCAATCCACTATTTATCTTATCTTTCTTAACAGATCAATAATTGCAGGGCGCTCTACAGCTTTCTTAATTTCTGCCACAAGCTCGTCACCCTTTACGTTGTTATTAACTACAGGATTTCCTTCTTCATCTGCATTTGGAACAGTATCCATTCCGGCTTCAGAATTTTGAGATGGCATACTCACAAGCACAAGCTCATCACCTTCATTGATTCTGTCATAAAAGCCATGACTTGTAATAGAAGCTTCAGAAACTTCCTCGCCTGCTTCTGTTACAACAAGCATTCCCACAACATCATCATCGCGGAAGAAAAGGCCTGCTCCGGCATCAGCTGTTTTTACAGCACCTTTTTTTACAATCTTAAATTCAGCGTCTTTAATGATATTTTCTGAACGTCCAAGATCTATCAAAACCGTCTTCCCGTTGCGCTGCAAAATTTTTCCGCGCACAGTAAGCTTTTCCAGAACCGAATTGCGGAAACGGCGCAGTACTGTAGAAAAGCGGTTATTTCCGGTAGCATAATATTTTTCATTGAAAGTTTCTGTACCGGTTCTGCCCGAATACATTGTTGCAGAAAGGCTTACGTCATCCTCGCCTTCGCTTAACGAAACTAAAACAAAATAATCAAAGTTATTTGCCCTTGCATTTTTAAAGGCTTCACCGTAACCGGAAACAGGGGTGACCTGAGTTTTTACAGATGTAATTGCGACTCCTGAAAAAACATCTCCGCAGGCAAGGGCTGTGAGACGGTCGCTGTCTGCATGATTAAAGGTAGAAGTATTTTCTGTATAGAAAACAGCAATATTCCAGCGGATCTTATCAAGATAGAAGGCATCAACATTCCATCTTTTTGCAAGCGTATTATTTAAAAGCGAGTCATAAGCTTCGATTGTATCTTTCAGACCAGTCGAAATCTTTGCATCAGAATTTTCCTTAACAAATTTCAACTGACTAAGATAAAGCTCGTGCATGCCGTTCAACTCAAGAATATCTGCATAAGCAAGACGGGCCTGAACATTTGAAGGATCCAGCATAAGTGCCCTTTGATATTCATAAGTAGAGCCTGCTTTATCGTAGCGGCTGTCATACTGGCGGGCATTGTTCAAATGATAACCAGCCCAGACAGCGCGTTTTTTATCATCAAGATCAAGTTCATTCTTTGCAACCAGTTCAAGCATCATCCTCATAAGTTCATCCTGAGGATTTACCGAAAGGCCTGTATCCCAGGTTGCAATTGCATCATCATTATTTCCAAGCTTAGACTGAGCCACCCCTTTTAAATACCAGGCTGCACTGCTGTTACGATTACGGCGGATAATAAAATCACAAAGATTGATTACTTCGCTGTAACGGTGCTGAAGGTAAACTATCTGAGCAAGAAGTTCATAAGCCTGCTCATAAGCTCCACGGATTTCTACTGCAATGCGGGCATGCTTTTCTGCATCCTTATAATCGCCCTTCATTGTATAGATGATTGCCGCAAGATAATGAACTTCTGGTTCACCAGAGTAATACTGCATTGCCTGACGCAAATATTTTTCTGACTGGGCATAACGTTTAGTTTCTGCACACACAAGGGCAAGCGAAAGTAAAGCTTTTCTGTTAGAGTTCTGTCTTTTTAATGCCTCTGCATACTGATTTTCTGCCCCGGAAAATTTTCCGTCATACAATTCAATCTCTGCAAGACCAAAATGGGCATCAATATCATTAGGATATTTTTTAAGAACTTCATTAAAAATCTGGCGGGCATCTTCTGTGCGGCCTAGTGCCAGCAGAATCATTCCCTTAAGATTTTTTATTTCACTGCGGTCTTTTTCGTATTTTTCTGCACTTTCCAGATACTGAAAAGCAAGATCATATTCGCCAAGATGATAAGAACAGTCTGCAAGGCGGAACCATGCATCACTGAAAGCCGGATTTGAATTTACAACTTCAATAAAATACTGAGAAGCAGTATACCAGTTTTCATCATTCTGGAGTTCAACCGCTTCGTTATAAAGCTTGAGGACATTTTTTGATTCAGCAGCAAAAAGAGGTGCTCCTGCACTTCCAATTACTGCGGCAAAAATCATCGCAATTAAAACCCGGCTAATTTTTTTACTCATCATCCTTTCCATCATCAGTGTTTTTAATTATTTTTACCATATTGATTCGGTGGCCTTCCATGTCCTGCACAATAAAATCGTAATCATTCCAGCTCACCTTTTCATATTTTACAGGAACTTTACCGAATAAATCAAATACAAAACCGCCCAGAGAATCAAAATCTTCATTAGGGAACTGAGCTTCAAGGCTCTCATTCAAATCATCAAGGTCTACGCGGGCATCACAAAGCCATACATTGTCGCTCACCTTAAGGATATCTTCCTGCTCCTTATCAAACTCATCCTGAATATCACCAACAATCTCTTCGATAATATCTTCCATTGTGACAATGCCGGATACTCCACCGTATTCATCAATTGCAATTGCAATGTGAAGGTGGTGGCGGCGGAACTCACGAAGCAGAGAGTCAATTCTTTTACTTTCCGGAACAAAATATGCCTTACGAGCAATCTGTGTAAGATTGATTTCTTTTTTTTCTGCAAGACATTTTATAATGTCTTTTACATAAAGAACACCGATTACGTTATCAATTGAATCAGTATAAAGAGGGAATCTTGAATGACCGCTGGCTACGATTTTTGTAAAAAGCTCATCCTGCGGTGTGTCGCTTGAAATAAAATCAACATCAATTCGGGGAATCATAACTTCTTTAACAGAAGTCTTAGACAAATCCTCTACACCCTGAATCATGTCTTTTTTTTCTTCGTTTAATATTTCCTGCTGAATTATTTCTGCTTCTTCAGCAGCTGTTTTCTTTTTCTTAAAAAAACTCATTTTATTATTTTTTCATCCTCTAATTTTTTCAAAACATTTTCCTGAAGCACGAGCATTTCACAAACCGGAGCAAGGTCTTTTTCAATATGTTCTTCTCCGTGATCCATTCCATTCAAATGAAGAAGACCATGTACAATCAGGCGCTTGAGTTCGTCGTTACGGCTCTCCTTAAAATATTCGGCATTTACTGGAAGTGTATCAAGGCTTATTACGATATCGCCCACACATTTCCATTTACCCTCTTCATCCTCGTATTCTTCATCATTCTCAAAAGAAAGAACATCTGTAGTACTGTCGATGTTACGGTAAGTTTTATTCAGCTCCTGCATATACACGTCATTACACAAAAGCATGGAGATTTCTTCTCCGTCAAACTTAAGCTGGTCCATGGCCTTTTGAACAAAGGGTTCTACATTTTCAAACCATTCAGGCTGGTCTATGCCGTCCTGCATAGCTACATATACTCGGTTCATTTCTTTTCCTTTGAAGTTTTTGCAGCAGAAGCTTTAGATGCTGCAGCCCTTGTTGTTTTTACCGGCTCAGAATTGTCTTTCTGTTCTTTTACGTCTTTTGCTTCTTTTGCATCTTTTGGAGCCTCAACAGAAACCTCTTCTGTTTTTGCAGGGGCTTCATCAGGATCCTGCTGATTCTGATATTTGATTCGGTTATGATAGTAACCTGTAAGAAGGTTTACAAAAGCAGCCTTAATTCTTGAAATATCACGGAAAGTAAGATCACAATTATCAAGCTGTTTATTTTCTACCTTCTGATTTATAAGCATTGTAATAAATTTATCGAGGCGCTGAGATGTCGGATTTTCAAGAGTATGGCAGGCAGCCTCAACAGTATCTGCAAGCATAACAACTGCAGATTCCTTTGTTGTCGGAGGAATGCCCGGGTATCTGAAATCATCTTCATCAAGAGAAGGATCTTTTTCCTTTGCACTATTATAGAAATAAGTGATTATGCTGTTTCCATGATGTTCTGAAATAATATCAATTACAGCCTGAGGAAGATGCAGCTGGCGGGCTTTTTCAACTCCCTTACGTACATGACTTTTGATTACTGATGCAGAAAGTGTCGGGTTTAAGTCATTGTGTTTGTTTTCCATGCCATTAACCTGATTTTCTACAAAGTATTCACTCTGGTCCATTTTTCCAATGTCGTGATAATAAGCACCTACTCTTGCAAGCAGAGAATTAGCGCCGATTTCACGGCAGCCGGCTTCTGCAAGCTGGGCAACCATCATAGAATGATTATAAGTTCCGTTTGTCTGAATCTGCATCTGCTTGAAAATCGGTGTATTGTTGTCGCTCAAATCCATAAGGCGGAAAACAGAGGCCGTATTAAGAATGATTTCAAGCGGAGTCAAAAAGCCTAAGGTAAGGATTCCTGAAAGGAAGCCGTTAATTGCAAGGCCTATCATCAGCTGCGGAATATCATCAAAAGTTTCATTGAAGATTACAGAAAAGAGCAGGACATAAACAATATTGAAAACCGCAATCATAAGACCTGCAAAAACAAGGTCCAGACGGCGTTCAATTTTACGAACAATTGCCGCAGCTGTAAGAGAAGAAGCAAGTGTCATAAGGAAAGTTGGAATCTGCCAGTTTGTAGCACAGAGAACACCTATAGACATTACGATTGAAAGAAGCAATGCAGAAAGATTTCCGTAAAGAATCGTAACAATCATAATAAAGAGAGCCGAAGGAATTGCAATACAAATACTGTAGGGACTTGAGAACAGGGGGAACTTTCCACAGAAGGCTGTTACTGCATAAACTGCAAGAAAGAAAATCACCTGCAAAAGAGGCTCTTTAAACAAAAGCTTTCGGTTAACAGAAATAAAGGTAAAAAGCAGATACCACATTATCGAAAGCAGAAGCAGATAGAGCTCGCTGTTTGCAAAAGCACGATAATCAATGTACAAAGGAGAAGCAGACATTTTTCTAAGTTTTGAAAAACCTTCCTCTGTAATCGGAAAACCTTTCTTTATGATTTTTTCACCTTTTGTTACATAAACCGGATCCACATTATCAGGAGGAAGACTTCGATCTGCAATGATTGTACGGTCGGCAATCTGTCCTATTTCAAAATCGCCGAGTGAAAAATTTGCAATTGTCTGAGCTGTACTGATTTTTACAAAATTCAAAGCTGAAACAGCAAGAAGTCCCGCGAAAAAAAGAATCAGGAAAGGATAATTTTTTCTGATATATTCGCCCACGCTTTTAAGCACGATTCCTGCGGTTCCAGATTTTTTGTTTTCTTTTTCGGAATTATTCCTTTTCATTTTCATACGCCTTTACTATTTTACGAACCAATGGATTTCTTACAACATCTTCTGCAGTAAGCTCCATAAAACCTATATCTTCTATTTTATATAAAATATTGATTGAATGCATGAGGCCGGATTCAACCTTTTTAGGAAGGTCTATCTGGCTCGGGTCACCGGTTACAAAAACCTTTGTATTCTCGCCCATTCGGGTAAGGAACATTTTCATCTGTGCGCAGGTTGTATTCTGAGCTTCATCCAGAATTACAACTGCATTATTAAGGGTGCGTCCTCTCATATAAGCAAGAGGTGCAACCTCTACTATACCTGCTTCAAAAAGCCGCTTAACTGATTCGGGTGGAAGAATTGTTTCCATAGCGTCACGGAGCGGGCGCAGATACGGGTCTATTTTATCTTCGAGGTCACCCGGAAGGAAACCGAGGCTCTCGCCCGCTTCTACGACTGGACGGGTAATTATTAATTTTGATTTCTTGTGTGTGAGTATGAGACGGAGTGCTTCTGCTACGGCAAGGTAGGTTTTTCCACTTCCGGCTGAACCGGTACAGAATACCATATCACGGGTTTGAAGCAGATTTACATATTCAGCCTGTCCCTGGGTGCGCGGATACACACGACGAATTGCACCGGGAACCATAATTACCATTTCGTCTGCATCAATTTTTCTTTTTGTATTAAGAACGGTAAGTATAATGTCGTCGCTGTTTTTACCGCCGGACTGAACTTCGTCTACAATCCGGTCTACAATAAACTGGAATTTCTGGCAGATTTCGGGAGCTGCGTTCTCAACAGAGAGTTCGTTACCTTTTGTGAAGACAGGAACCCCCAGATGTTCTTCAATGAGCTGTAAATTTTTATCATTAGTTCCACAAAGGCAGGAAAGCACGTCGTTATCTGGAACTACTATTGTATATTCGTTCAAAAATACCTCTTATTCTATTATCAATTATCACTTAGTAATTGTCAATAATTTCGATTTTTGGCTGCTCGCATAGTCTCGCAGCTTGAGCCGTTCTTTCGATAATCCTAAACTGGCCCGCTGTCGCAGCCCAGTTTTTAACGGATTTTCGATTGTAGGCTTACTCCAGCTTCCATTCGCCGTAATTATCAACAATACTTGTTTTCATACTCTCCATTGGTTTCCAGATTACTCCAATTGTCACATATGGTTTGAAGTCGAAATACTTTTTACCATTTTCTGTGACTAATCGTGGCTCAATCTTCATCGTCATGTTGAATTTCCAGTCATGAAGATCATGAGAAATTGTCATATTCAATGATTTAAGTTTAAATCCTGAGTTTTTTCTCAATTTGTCATTATCAAAACGGAAAGAGTCAATCAAATCTTTTATGATGTTGCCTGGAAATCCACCCCATTCACTGTACAAATCGCCTGGTTCATTATGAAAGTACCAGTAAAGAACAGAGTTTCGTGAAGTCGCTGAGAATGTTATATCAAACAGCTCATGAATTGAAAACTTGATTGATGGAGAAAAAACAAAATAACTGTTTGTAGGTCTCAATAAATCAGCAACTATAGTAGTTGAAAGGCCTGGTGTAACGGTAATTCTGTTAAACCAGGTGTAGAAAGTCTTATTAGGCGACTGATAAGAAAAAGAGAATGAATATGGCAGGAATTCTTTATTTTTTCTTATTGTCCATCCATTCTCTGAATTAAAGTCATATCCCTGAACATAAGACATTGTATAAGCCAGCTGTATACCGTATGCCGAAGCTGAAACCTTAAAACTCTCATGATTATTATCTTCAAGATTATATGAATAGTTTTGAGAAAGAGTCAGCTTTGAATTAAAAAGAGAAACAGAAAGATTCTGTGTTAATGGACTCTTTTTCCATTTATTATTTATATCTACCGCATCTTTTCTAACTTCTTCAAAACCGGTAGCAATACTGAAAGAAACGTATGGGAATGTAAGACCAAGAGTTGCAGTATACTTCTTTAACAGTGGGGGCATAATAGCCTCAAGCTTAAGAGACTGAACCAGTTTATCATTAAACTCTTTAGCCCTGATATCAGCAGCCAGTGAATTTACAGTTATACATTCCTCATCTCCAGTATCAATTCCTTTATCTACCCATTCAGGATCACTTGCAGTTCCTGAAAATACCCTTCTATATAATTTGATAGTAGAATTCCAGGAAAGGCTTGAATCATTGATAATTGGATAATAGATAAAAGGCTTTAAGACAATACTGTTAGTATTTATAACATCTCTGTTTTCGGCCTTGTAATCTGCAAGTTTCAGATTCTCTTTTTCTTTTGTAGTATAGCCTGAATCTTCAGCTATATAAGTATGCTCCTGAAAAACCGGAGTGGAAGAAACTTTATTTTCAATAGACAGGAAATTACCGCCATAAGTAAACTTACTGGTAAGAGATGCTGGTACTTTTATGATATACATATTTGAGCGGATTTTCTCCCACTTAAAATCTTCAGAACTATGAAGATCTGAAGCATTATAAGCCATCTGATCCTGAATATTAAAACCAAAAGAATAATCAAGTTTATAATCTAATGAATCTGCAATTGTTTCCTGTTTTACAGTGTATTCCAGTTCCGGAATAGAAAAAGGATTTTCTACCTCTTCTTCCGTTTTCTTTTCATCTTCGGCTTTTATCTTTTTTTCTTCGCCTTCTGCTGCCTGTTCTTCCTTTGCCAGTCTTTCTTCTTCAAGCTGTTTTTCTGTTTTAAGTTCATCAGGTTTATTTAAGTTGATAACATATTTGAGATTTTTTGAAGATGATGATTTATACGGTGGCCAGGAGAATAAAGTACCACCACCAGAAATAGAAGCAGAAATAGGAGTTATAAGAGAAGGATAATAAAAACGTCTGGTAGGTGTATAAGACAGCCATTCCTGTTCATACATACTCTTATCATAATTTGTAATTGTAGCACCGTTCAGTTTATAGGTAAAATCAGTATTTTTTGAAGAAATATTTACAAAAGATTCTGCAGTAAACGAAAGCGAAGAAAGATACGGTTTTAGAAAATCAGGAAGGGTTGGTGAATATGATATTTTAAGATTCCATGAATAAGAAGATATCTCTGTTACGTTTACATCATCTTTATTTTTCGTTGCGCTATCAAGAAGATATGAAATCCAGTCCATTGTTTCATGTCTGTTAGTCTGGAAATCATAAGAATAAAATGGGTCCGAATAAACTGGTAAGGACAGAGAAAGTTTTACAGGTTTTGACACATCCATCTGAAAATTCGCACTGTATCGGAAAGGCATATCTATTCCCATAAATGAGGAAGAGTCTTTATAGAATCTGCCAGTTTTTGAATAAGGCGTATAAGAACTGTTCGATGTATTTTTGAAAACTGTATTACTGAATCCCATACTAAGTCCAAAATCCAGTTTTGAAATATAAGATTCAGCAGGATTCAGTTTTCCATCTACTCCAAACATAAAACCCAAATTTGAATACCAGTCTGCCATGAGTTTTACATAATGTGATGTATCTCCATTGTAATCTTCATCAAGATTATGAAGAACAAGCCCTTCTCTTTCCTGCTTTTTAAGAGAATTCGGTTTTATAAAGTTGTATACAGCTTTTAATGATTCTGCAGAAGAACTTGAGTTATCTGAAGAAGTAGAAGTTGACGATTCAAGAGGTTTTCTTCCAAATAAATATGTAGTAGTCTGAATAGCATGACCTTCACGTTTTGTATAATTGAAAACAGGATTAAAAATCAGTTCATCTTTTGGATAATAGAAGGCCGGAAAATACATAACCGGGATTACGCCAACATAAAGGAGTGCATTAAAAAAAGCAAACTCACCGCCAGGAAGAAGCCAGGTACGGGTTGCATCAATATGCCAGTGCGGAGGATCTTCATCACAGAATGTAAGACTTGAGTTTTTAAAAGTTATGACATTTTCGTTTCCTTTTCCAAAAACCTCAGAAAAAACTATAAGCGTTGAACCGGAAGGAAGATTAAGAGCGTCACTTTGAGTCTGAACAATTCTTCCTCCATCAAAAACACCTTCAAGCGTAGAAGTATTTAAAAGAAGGGAATTTGCCGTTGCGGTATCGTTTCCAGAAGAACCGCTTTTCATAACTATTTCGACATTACCTTCTGCATAAAGCATTTCTGTTTTGCGGTCATAGGTAATTTTGTCGGCCGTAATATCGTTAGTTGCACTTCCTTTCTGAACTGAAAGTGAAACAGAACCTTCAAGAACTATTGTGTCATTACCTGTTTCTTCATTTTTTTTATATGATGTCTGGCGGGCATTATTAATGGTGATGACAGTAACTTCGGGTTCTTTTGTTCCTGTACCGTTCTCTTGAGCAAAAAGCGGCAGACAAAAGAGAAAAACAATTATTGCTGTAAGTAATGAACGGCGCTTCATAAAAACTAAAGTCCCAGCTGCCCCTTTATAAACTGACCGGTGTAGCTCTCAGGCACTCGGGCAACTTCTTCCGGAGTTCCTGTTGCAATAATGTTACCACCGCGGAAGCCGCCTTCCGGCCCAAGATCAATTATATAATCAGCCTGGCAGATAACGTCCAGGTTATGTTCAATCATGACAACAGAGTTTCCCTGATCCACAAGCCGCTGAATTACACTCATAAGCTGCTTTACATCCGCAAAGTGAAGTCCTGTTGTAGGCTCATCCATAATATAAAGAGTCTTACCTGTTGAAGTTCGGGCAAGTTCGTTTGCAAGTTTTACGCGCTGAGCTTCACCACCACTAAGAGTAAGAGCGTTCTGTCCAAGTTCAATATATCCAAGTCCTACGGATTTCATAGTTTCAAGCTTGCGTGCGATATGCGGAATACTTGCAAAAAAGTCGCAGGCTTCATCTATAGACATGTTGAGTACGTCGTTTATTGATTTACCCTTATAGGTAACTTCGAGAGTTTCTTTATTAAAACGCTTACCGCCGCAGACTTCACACTGAACATATACGTCCGGAAGGAAGTTCATTTCGATTACGTTCTCACCGGCTCCCTGGCAGGCTTCGCAGCGGCCGCCTTTTACATTGAAAGAGAAACGTCCTTTAAGATAGCCGCGGGCTTTAGATTCCGGAAGGCTTGCAAAGAGATCTCGGATTGAGTCGAAAACACCAATATAGGTTGCAGGGTTAGAACGTGGGGTGCGGCCGATCGGTGACTGGTCAATATTGATTACCTTGTCTATAAATTCGGCACCTTCAACACCTTCGCATTCACCAACATCATAATTTGTACGCATTACGCGATTACTGAGAGCCGGATACAAGACATCACTCATAAGGGTAGATTTACCCGAGCCGCTTACACCCGTAATGCAGGTAAAGGTTCCAAGAGGAATCTGAATGCTTACGTTTTTCAGGTTGTGTTCGGTTACGCCGTTTACCTTGATGAAGTTGCCGTTGCCCGGGCGGCGTTTTGTCGGGATATCCATTTTGAGGGTACCGGCAAGGTACTGGCCGGTAAGACTTTCTTTTACCTTTGCGACTTCTGCAGGAGTTCCCGCTGCAACTACGCGGCCGCCATTAATGCCAGCACCAGGACCGATGTCTATTAAATAGTCTGCAGTACGCAGGGTTTGTTCGTCGTGCTCAACTACAATTACCGTGTTACCGTTGTCGCGAAGACTGATAAGCGTGTCTATGAGGCGCTGATTATCGCGCTGATGCAAACCAATGGAAGGTTCGTCGAGAATATACATAACGCCGCAGAGAGCTGAGCCTATTTGTGTTGCAAGACGGATTCGCTGCGCTTCACCGCCGCTTAAAGTTTCTGCCGCGCGCTCCATAGTAAGATAGTCCAGACCTACGTCGCGGAGGAAGCGGAGTCTGGCTTTGATTTCCTTCATAATCTGGGCAGCGATTTTCTGCTCGTTTTCAGTAAGCTCAAGCTTATCAAAAAACTCTATTGAATCAGCAACAGAAAGGCAGCAGAGCTCCCATATATTTTTACCGCCCACAGTAACACCAAGAGCTTCCTTACGAAGACGCTGGCCGTTACAGCAGGAACAGTGTCCAACCTTCATAAATTTTTCTTCGATATTTGCACGCATGCTGTCGCCCCAGGCTTCTGCATGACGACGCTTCATTTCGTTGAGAACTCCAGGCCACGGGCGGTTGTACTCGCTGTAGCCTTCCCCGCTCTGTTTTTTGTAGACCCAGTGAATCTTGCGCTCCGGGTCTCCGTTCCAGAGGTATTCAAACTGTTCGGCAGTAAGGCGGGAAATCGGTGTGTCCAGGGTAAAGCCTTCTGCATCTGCAACAGCCTGGAACATAGTGTGGTTCCACTCGCTGTCCGGATTAAAAAACGGGAAGGCTCGCTCATTAAAACTCAAAGAACGATCCGGCAGAATCTTATTGAAGTCCCATTCCATTTTTTCGCCAAGACCGGTACATTCCGGGCAGGCACCAAAGGGATTATTAAAAGAAAAAAGACGAGGCTGTAAATCCGGAATAGAAATACCGCAGTCCGGGCAGGCATTCTTCTGGCTGAAGAAAACCTCTTCATCCTTGTCGCCAACGCGGCGGGTAACAATTACAATGCCGTTTGCATTTTTCAAGGCAATTTCGATTGAGTCTGCAAGACGACTTCTTACCTCATCGCTTTTTACAATACGGTCTACAACAATTTCTATAGTATGTTTTTTCTGTTTATCAAGTTTGATTGCGTCGTCCAGATCTGCCATTACGCCGTCAATTCGCGCGCGCACAAAACCAGAAGCCTTTGCATCATCAAGAATCTTCTGATGCTCACCCTTTTTACCACGGATGACTGGGGCCAGAATCTGCATTTTAGTGCCGTCATCCCAGCCCATAACAGTATCGATAATCTGGTCAACAGACTGCTCCCGGATTTCGCGGCCACATTCCGGACAATGAGCATGGCCGCAGCGGGCATAAAGAAGGCGGTAAAAATCATATATTTCTGTGATAGTACCTACAGTAGAACGAGGGTTTTTGTTTGTAGATTTTTGTTCAATAGAAATGGCTGGCGACAAACCTTCAATCAAATCAACATCCGGTTTATCCATACGTCCAAGAAACTGACGTGCATAGCTTGAAAGACTCTCCATATAACGGCGCTGGCCTTCTGCAAATAGAGTATCAAAAGCCAGCGAAGATTTACCCGAGCCACTTAAACCGGAAATTACAACCAGCTTGTTACGCGGAAAAGTTACATCAATATTCTTCAAATTATGTTCCCGCGCACCACGGATTACTATCATTTCGTCTTTCATATTACTTTAGTATAGCAAAATGTATAGTTTTTTGAAAGATAAGGAAAAATATAGATTCATACAATTTAATCAGAGATGATTTATTTTTGATTTAAAAAAACGGGGTAAAATAACTACGTAAACAATATTTCCCGCAGAGGCGGAAGAACACCGTAAACGCGGACTTTTTAAGGAGATTTTGATGGATAATTTTACATTTTACAGCCCAACTAAGTTTGTTTTTGGAAAAGATACTGAAAATAATGCCGGAGCCCTGGTAAAAGAGTTCGGTGGCAGCAAGGTTCTTTTGCATTTTGGCGGAAAATCAGCTGAAAAATCCGGCTTACTTGGCAGAGTACGCGACTCCTTGAAAGGGGCTGGCCTTGATTTTGTAGAACTCGGTGGTGTTCACCCTAACCCACTTGATAATCTAGTTTACGAAGGAATTGATCTTTGCCGCAAAAATGGCGTTGATTTTATACTTGCAGTTGGCGGCGGTTCTGTAATTGACTCTGCAAAGGCTATTGCAATGGGTGTCTGCTATGACGGAGACTTCTGGGATTTTTACAGCGGAAAAGCTGCTCCTAAGGTTGCACTTCCAGTTGCAACAGTTTTGACAATTGCGGCTGCAGGATCGGAAGGTTCTGGTGACTCTGTAATCACTAAAAAAGACGGCATGGTAAAACGAGGTACAGGCGGAGAATGCATCCGTCCTAAGTTTTCTATTTTGAACCCGGCATTAACACAGACGCTGCCTGCTTATCAGACAGCTTGTGGTGCGACAGATATTATGGCTCACGTTTGCGAGCGTTACTTTACAAACACAAAGAATGTAGAAACTACAGACCGTTTGTGCGAGGCAGTTTTGATGGCAATGATTCACGAAACTCCAAAGGTAATCGCTGACGCAAATGATTATGAAGCCCGTGCCAACATCATGTGGGCCGGAATGGTTGCTCACAATAACATCGTAGGTGTTGGCCGCGACCAGGACTGGAACAGCCACGGAATTGAGCATGAACTCAGCGGTTTGTATGACTGTGCTCACGGAGCCGGACTTGCTGTAATTATGCCTGCCTGGATGGATTTTGTTTATAAGCATGACGTTATGCGTTTTGCTCAGTGGGCAACCCGCGTTTGGGGCTGCAAGATGGATTTCGCTACTCCGGAAGCTACAGCCCGCGAGGGAATCCGCAGATTCAGAGAGTTCCTTCACAGCATCGGTATGCCGATTAATTTTGAAGAACTCGGTGCAAAGGAAGAAGATATTCCTACCCTGGTAAAGAAGTTTGGCTTACCAGAAGGCGGAAGAACAGGTGGATTTGTGAAGTTGAGTTCAGAAGATATTGCCGAAATCTATAAAATCGCCGCAAAGGCTAGTCTGTAAAAACAAATGGGCGTGACGGCAGCCAGCTGCCGTCGGGCTTTTCGGGGTTCCGCTGTCGCTCCAGCCTCCTCACTTCGTTGCGGTGGCCGCTTCGCGCCCCTACAATCCCTCACGCATTTTATAATTAATTATGGAGATCTTATGAAAGCACTATTTATCGGCGGAACCGGCACTATCAGCATGGCTATTTCAAAGCTTCTGCTTGAAAAAGGCTGGGAACTCTACCTTATTAATAGAGGAAACCGAAACACAGACCCGCGTCTTAAAGGCGCCCATTTTATTACAGTTGATATAAATGATGAAAAGGCTGCGACTGAAAAGCTGAATGGCATGACTTTTGACGTTGCCTGCGACTTTATCGGCTTTGTACCACAGCAGCTGGAGCGAGACTACCGTCTTCTCAAGGGCAAGGTTCATCAGTTTATGTACATCTCTTCTGCGTCAGCTTACCAGAAGCCGTGTAGTAACTATGTAATAAGCGAAAAAACTCCCCTCGCAAATCCTTACTGGGAATACTCACGCAACAAGATTGCCTGCGAAGACTATCTGATGAAGCTTTACCGCGAGAAAAACTTCCCTGTTACGATTATACGTCCGAGTCACACTTATGATGAAAGAAGCGTACCTCTCGGAGTTCACGGCGACAAGGGAAGCTGGCAGGTTGTAAAGAGAATTAAGGAAGGAAAGCCTGTGATTATTCACGGAGACGGAACTTCACTCTGGACCATCACCCACAATTCTGATTTTGCAAAAGGCTTTGTCGGCCTTATGGGAAACATTCACGCAATCGGCGAAGCAGTACAGATTATGAGTAATGAAAGCGTAACCTGGAATCAGATTTACCAGTGCATCGCAGCGGCGCTCGGCGTTGAGCTAAAGCCGGTTTATGTTTCTTCGACCTATCTCGCCGCTCATTCTGATTATGACTTTACAGGCAGTCTGATTGGTGACAAGGCAAACTCAGTTGTTTTTGACTGCAGTAAATTAAAATCACTGGTTCCTGATTTTGTCGCAACAAAACGAGCAGATCAGGGAATCAGAGAGACAATTGAATATGTTCTTGCCCACCCGGAATGCCAGGTAGAAGACCCGGATTTTGACAAGTGGTGCGACGAGATTATCAGTAAATTACAATAAAGAAATTGTCATCCCGAACTTGTTTCGGGATCCATTACAAAAGATTCTGAAACAAGTTCAGAATGACGTGGAGAAATAACAAATGGTTGATGTAAAAGGAAAATGGGCGCTGATAACCGGCGCAAACCGTGGAATCGGATACAGAATCGCAAAGTTCATGGCAAGTAAAGGCTGTAATTTAATTTTGCACAGCCGCTCGCTTGAGCATACAAAGGCCGTACTCGCAGAAGTCAAAGCCATGGGAGTCGAAGCCTACGATGTAGCCGCAGAACTCTCACACCTCTCTCAGGTTCAGAAAATGATAGAAGAAATCGATGCCCGCGGAAAAACTGTCGACATTCTCTTCAACGACGCCGCAGTTCAGATTGCTTACCGCACCGACTACTGGAAAACACCAGCCGAAGATTACGAAAAAAGCTTTGTAATCAATACAATTGCCCCAATGATGCTCTGCTATCACTTTATTCCAAAGATGATAGAGCGCGGCTGGGGTCGGGTAATCAACACAACAAGCGGAATCCGTAACGAACCGGAACAGGCCGGCTACAGCGCAAGCAAAGCCGCCCTGGACAAAGTAACAAGTGACCTTGCCGGCAAACTCGACGGCACAGACGTATGCATCAACCTCGCCGACCCGGGCTGGTGCCGCACAGACCTCGGCGGCCCGAACGCACCAAACGATCCGGACAGCGTAATTCCAGGTATCGTAGTCGGCGCTTTTATAGACGACAAAAAGAGCGGCCGCTGGCTCGGCGCCCAGGACTTCGCAGGCCTCACTCTCGAAGAAGCAATAAAAAAAGCCGCAGATTTTCCGCAGCTTTTTAATGTGTAAGGCCGCTGGCGGCCGGTGTTCTATAGCAAAGCGTTAAAAAAATTGCGGAAGCAATTTTTAGCTTTACCTTATATAAAATTTGAAAAAAAGTCCTCCTACTCCTTCTGCTTCAGTTTGCCTGACTGAAGCAGTTTTTTTATGGAAGCTAAGAATACTTATTTCTTTTCATACCACTTTTTCATTACATCAGCAATAAAATCTTCAGGACCAGACAAAATAAGGCGTACTGAATTATTCTGTCTTTCAAGTTTCATTTTAGATGCAGACACATTCTCGTCTGACATGGCAGTGCAAAAATAAGAATTGATTTCTTCAAATTCTTCATTTGAAGAAATATGAAAGTCCAGAATAAGGCAAGTCTGATTTTCCTTTTTTTCAAAGTCAGCAAGAAAATCATAAACAAGTGCATTATTTTTGATTTTTATGCCGGCTTTTATATTGGGATTCGAAAGGAAAGCTTCAAGCTCTTCTACTGTAAAATTCCATTTACCGTCGATTTTTTCACCTTCAAGAAAGCCCTGCTGAATAAACATACGAAGACTTCTTGTGGTAAAACCTGTCATTACTGCTACTTCATTAATTGTGTAATATTCTTTCATAAAACGCTCCTTTGTAAGGCTTGCCGGCTGCCTTTGTTCTATAAAAAAGAATAACGCCGCCAGTCAAATAATTCAATTTGAAAAGCGGCGAGTTTTTCATAGCAAAAAAAAGTTAGCTTATTACAGAATGTAACGGCTCAAATCCTGATTCTGACTGATGCCTTCGAGTTTTTCATCAACATAAGCAGCATCAATTTTGATTGTTTCACCCTTGTGTTCGTCGGCTTCGAAGTTGATGTCGGCAAGAACTTTTTCCATGATTGTGTGCAGACGGCGTGCTCCGATATTTTCGGCAGTAGCATTAACCTCTTCTGCAACCACACTCATGCGGTCGAGGGCGTCTTCTGTGATGTCGAGTTTTACACCTTCTGTTTCGAGAAGTGATGTGTACTGCATAATCAGGCTGTTCTTTGGCTCACTGAGAATGCGTTTAAAGTCTTCCTTGTGAAGAGAATCAAGTTCAACACGAAGCGGGAAACGGCCCTGAAGTTCCGGAATCAAATCACTAGGAGCTGCAACACTAAAAGCACCGGCTGCAATAAAAAGAATGTGAGTTGTATCAACTACACCGAACTTTGTGTTTACATTGCTTCCTTCTACGATTGGAAGAATATCGCGCTGAACACCTTCGCGGCTTACATCCTGTCCGTGACTTTCGCCGTGAACTGCAATCTTATCAATTTCATCAATAAAGATAATACCACTCTGCTCTACACGCTTCTTTGCTTCATCGGCAACCTTGTCGTGGTCAACCATTCCGTCCAGAACTTCTTCGGTAAGAATCTTGCGGGCTTCCTTTATGGTAAGGGTGCGCTTTTTACCGCGGCCCTGACCATTCATCATATTGATGATTCCCTGCATGCTGTTCTGAAGGTCGTCTATGCTGCCACCGGCAATAATTTCCATGTTAGGCATACCCTGAGGGCGGTGAACAACCATATCAACTTCGCGGTCTTCAAGCTTGCCTTCGCGGAGCATCTGGCGGAACTTTTCGCGGGTATGATTTTCGCGTTCTTTTTCTGCGGCATTTTCGTCCGCTTTCTGCTGTTCAGCAGCTGCCTGATTTGCCTGGTCCAGTGCAGACTGCATGTCAGCCGCAACCTTGTTCAAATCAATTGTAATTTCGTTAGGATTAGGCTGAGTCAAAAAGCCAAGAGGTTTGATTTCCATCTTGCCGTCAGAGCCTTCTCCCTTATCCTTCTTGTCATCTTTTTTGTCGCTTCCAGGAAGAAGAAGATCAAGAAGACGCTCTTCTACAACGCTTACAGACTTCTCGCGGAGCTGCTCTTCCATTTCGGCTTTAACGTCGTTGTAGCCTACAGCCATAAGATCGCGGATCATGCTTTCTACATCGCGGCCAACATAACCAACCTCGGTGTATTTTGTAGCTTCAACCTTCAAAAAAGGAGCGCCGCAGAGCTTTGCAAGGCGGCGGGCAATTTCAGTTTTACCACAGCCGGTTGGTCCAATCATCAAAATATTTTTTGGAGCAACTTCATCGCGGATTTCTTCCGGCAGCTTAAGGCGGCGGAAGCGGTTACGAAGAGCAACTGCAACGGCACGCTTAGCCTTTTCCTGCCCGATGATATATGAGTCCAGTCTCTCTACAATCTGTTTTGGTGTAAGTTCTGTTTTGTTTTCTTCCATATGCTATTCCAATGTTTCAACAGTCAAATTCTGATTTGTGTAAATACAGATGCTGCCGGCAATATTTAGAGAACGCTCGGCAATTTCCTTAGCGCTCAAATCCGAAGAATCAAGATAAGCAAGGGCCGCAGAGTAAGCATAGTTACCGCCACTGCCAATCGCAATCGCATCGTGCTCAGGCTCAATAACGTTACCGTCGCCGCTGATCAAAAGAATCTGTTTTTTGTCGGCAACAAGGAGCATAGCCTCGAGCTTCTGCAGAGTGCGGTCTGTACGCCAGGCCTTGGCGAGCTCAACAGCAGAGCGCATAATGTCACCGTTATATTCCTTCACCTTAGCTTCAAAGCGGTCAAGCAGAGTAAAAGCGTCTGCCACAGAGCCCGCAAAGCCGGTGAGAATCTTTCCGTCATAAATTTTTCGAACCTTGCGAGAGTTTCCCTTACAAACAGTCTCGCCCAAAGTACACTGGCCATCGCCAGCCATAGCAACCTGCCCGTTTCTGCGGACAGCAAGAATAGTAGTACTTCTGATTTTTGTTTTATTTCCCATAAGTTAAAATATAATGATTTAAGAGGCAAAGGGCAAATAAAAAATTTGGGCGTTCCCAGACGGCTCCACTTCGTTCCGCCGCCGGGTCGGGCGTTCCGCCATTACGCTGGCGCTCCAGCCTCTTCCCTCGTCGCTCAATGCGTTCGCTCCTCAGTCCAGTGGCCCTTCGCAGCCTGCGGCTGCTCGGTGGCTCCATGCCCTAACGCAAAAAAACTATGAGTGCGGATGCGCCTTATTGTAAGTTTCAATGAGTTTTTCTGTCGTAATATGAGTATAGCGCTGAGTTGTACTGATTGAGCTGTGGCCAAGCATTTCCTGAACCATGCGCACATCCGCCCCATTCCCCAGCATAGTAGTAGCAAAAGTGTGGCGGAAAGCATGAGGATTAATATGATGATTAGTTCCTTCCACGCCGGAATAGCGGTTGAGAATATAGCGGAGACCGCCAGTCGTAAGCGCACCACCCTTCTGATTAATAAATAATTCCCGCGGCGCCGGATCCACTTTATTTTCCGCCAGTACCTTTTTCCTGTCCGCAAGATATTCAGCAAGAGCCTTTCTGGCCTCGATATCAAAATAGACCTTGCGCTGCTTATTGCCCTTTCCCGTAACAATTGCCGAGCGGCCGCCATCCATAAAATCACTAAGTTTCAATCCAACAATTTCGCTGGCACGACAGCCAGAAGAATAAAGCATGAGAAAAAGCGCATGGTCGCGGCTGGCCCACAAAAGCTCCTCTTTCACAGGCTCATTGCAAAGCTCATTCACCTCATTGGTCGTCATAAAGTTTGGCATGCGCTTTGGCAGCTTTACAGTCTTCATTTCCAGAGACGGATTTTTTTCTACATAATCAAGTTTCTTGGCATAGGCAAAAAGAGTACGAACCGCCGCAATAAAACGGTTGACAGTAGCCGCCGACTTTTTCGAAGCCGAAAGCCGCCCGATACAGAGCATAAGATTTTCTCGGGTGATAGACTTCACATCCAGCTCAGGCGTCAAAAATTCCTGCAACTGGGCCAGGTCGTTGCCATAGCCCTTCACGGTATTCTCAGAAAGCCCCCTGACGGCCCCAAGATACAAAAGAAATTCATCTGTCAGCTCGTGTAAAGTCATATTATGATTATCGGCAGAAACTACGACTAACGGCAGTTTTTATACCTTCCCCACATCTGCACAGGCAATTACGTTGATGCCGGTTCCAAGAAGATCGTATAAAAGGATGTCGCCACGTTTTACAGGCGCCTTGCAGCTGGCTCTTCGCACAACTTCCATACACTGGAGCAGGCTTGCCTTTGGAACTTCGCCCGCGGTTTTTACTGGCACTACTGGAAGCACGCCCCCTTCTACTTTTATTGTTGTTGTGAGGGTTCGGGTCGGGTTCTGAAGTTCTTTTGAGGCGTACTGTTCGCCGCGCTTGCAGCCGTTGTCTTTTACTGCTGTTACTTTTTTGTGGCCGCTGGCGTCTGTTTCTACCGTTACTTCCATTGAACAGCCCATTGGGCAGATTATGCAGGTAAGAGGGATTTTTTCGCGGCGGATTTCGTCTGATGTCTGATTTGTATTTTCCATCATTCTGCTACCTCCTGTGGAAGCTGGATTGAAACGGTGATGTCGCCACCGGCGCTTTCTATCTGATTTGTAGCAAGTTCAATTACCTGCATTTCACCTGGGCGCACAACCTTTTTCCTGATTGATTTCAAAACCTCGTTGCCGCTCGAAACTTCTACGTAAACATCCTTATAAACATCTGTTACGCGGAACATGATAGACACATTTCCGTCCTGTTCGCGAGATTCAATATACTGAGGCACTGTGTAGCGCACGCGGTTTCCAGGACGCAGAATGATTTTTTCTCCGCTCGCGGTAATTTTTCCCTGAACGTATTTTGCAGCATTTTCTCCGGCACGAAGGCTTTCTGCAGTTACAAAGTCTACCAGGTCGTGAACATGCACTGTATTTCCGCAGGCAAAAATGCCCGGCACAGAAGACTGCATGTGCTCATTTACAACAGGCCCGCTTGTAGCAGAATCAATTGCGATTTTACAGCCGGATGCAATTTCGTTTTCCGGAATGAGACCGACCGAAAGAAGAAGTGTATCACATTCAATAAACTCTTCGGTTCCAGCAATCGGTTTACGGTTAGAATCCACTGCCGCAACAGTAACTCCCTCTACCCGCTCCTTGCCGTGAATCTTTACAATCGTGTGGCTGAACTTCAATGGTATATTAAAGTTTTCTACACACTGAACAATATTACGGCGCAGGCCCGAACTGAAAGGCATAACCTCGCAGACAAGCTTTACCTCGGCACCTTCCAGAGTGAGTCGCCTTGCCATAATCAGCCCGATATCACCAGAGCCAAGAATTACAACCTTGCGGCCGGGCATATAACCGTCGATATTTACAAAGCGCTGGGCCGCACCCGCAGTAAAAATACCTGCAGGGCGGGTTCCAGGAATGATGAGGGCACCGCGGGTTCTCTCACGGCAGCCGGTAGCCAGCACAACAGCCTTAGCCTTAATGTGCATAAGGCCGTCCGTCGTGTTGATTGCAGTAACAGTATGACCCTGCCCTGGTGTACTTTCCTTTTCCACCTCCAGCACCATGGTGTCGGTTTTATATTCAATTCCAAGCTGATTTACTTGGTCAGAAAAGCGGGCCGCATACTCAGGACCGGTCAGTTCTTCACCAAAATAGTGAAGACCGAATCCATTATGAATGCACTGCAAAAGGATTCCTCCGATTCTCGTATCGCGCTCTAAAATCAAAATGCTGTCACTGCCAGCTTTTTTTGCCGCAATTGCCGCCGCCATTCCGGCAGGGCCGCCGCCTATTACAACAATGTCATATTTCAGTTCCATATAATTCCATCCTATTCTCTGTCATGCTGAACTCGTTTCAGCATCTATAATATTAGATTCCGAATCCAGTTCGGAATGACTGGAAAGCTAGCGTGTCTTGCCTGTCAAAATGTATGAACAGCCACCGTTCTTTCTAACATCCGTCATTGGAATACCAAGCTCGCGGCTCAAAATCTCTGTAACACGAGGTGAGCAGAAGCCACTCTGGCAGCGTCCCATACCTGCTCTGGTACGACGTTTTACACCATCCAGATCCACAGCACCAACCGGAGACTTAATTGCCGCAACAATCTCGCCCTCGGTAATCATTTCGCAGCGACAGATGATTCTGCCATACAAAGGATTTTCTTCAATCAACTGGGCACGGCGCTCATCATCAGCATCCTTAAAGGATTCAATTCCGCGCCTAACTCCCACGAAATCAGGATTCTTCTCCCAAGACTTGCCGCGGATTTTTTCAATGATATCAGCTACATATACTCCGATTGCAGGAGCAGCAGTTAGTCCCGGTGAACAGATTCCCCCAACATTCACAAAGCCCTTCACCGAGGCATCTTCTTCAATAATAAAATCATTTACAGGAGTACCGTCCGAATTGTAAGCAAGGGCACGTACTCCCGCAAAAGAGTTGATTATATTGCGGCGGGGAATATCCGGAATAGTTTTTCCAGATTTTCTGAAAACCTCATCCTGGCCGGCAGCCGTAGTTTCCGTTGCAGTCTTGTCGTCGCCATCAGCCGCTGTCGGACCTGATAAAATATTTCCATCCGCGGTAGGAGTAACTAACACGCCCTTACCCATTTTGTCCGGAGTCTGGAAAAGTGTATGGCTTGCAAGCGAAGCACATTTATTATCAAGCAGATAGTATTCACCGCGGCGAGGTTTTATGACAAAATCTCTTGCCCCCACCATTGCAGAAATCTGATCTGCATAAAGGCCCGCAGCATTTACCACGCACTTTGCCTGTAAGTCGCTTTTTCCTGTATGAATTGTAAAAAGTCCGGCTCCACCTTCTGCCCCGCCCGAGCCTTCAACTTTCTCAATTCCATGAACCTCAGTTTCGCGAAAGAGCTTTACACCGTTCATCACTGCATTTTCCGCAAAAGCCCAGGTTGCCATATAAGGGCTCACAATACCTGCAGACTCTGCAAGCAGGGCACCGCAGGCTTCCTCGCTCACACTCGGTTCAAGCTTATGAAGCTCTTCGCCATCAATCACTCTAAGGGCCGGCACACCATTAGCCTGCCCACGCTCGTAAAGCTTTTGAACATGCTCCATGTCATCATCATTAAAAGCAATAACCAGAGAGCCGTTATTCTTATAATCAAAATGCAAAGTCTTTGCCAGCTCCGGGTACATTGCAGCACCCTCAACATTGAGCTTTGCCATCAGAGTACCAGGCTTGGCATCAAAGCCCGCATGAATAATTCCCGAGTTGGCTTTACTTGTTCCGCAGGCAACATCATCAGCCTTCTCAATAATACAAAAGTGACCTTTATATTTTGATAGCTCGCGTGCAATACAAGCGCCCACAATGCCTCCGCCAATTATCGCTACATCGTAAATCATACTCACCTCAATTTCGTATAGTCATGTCATGCTGAACTTGTTTCAGCATCTATAGGACTTATCAAAAAAGATTCCGAAACAAGTTCGGAATGACACAGCCATCAATTCGGAATGCCATATAAAATTATTCATCCCAGCCTTTTGCTCGTTCTACCGCCTTCTTCCAGCCGGCATAAAGTTCATCACGCTGCTCATCGTTCATAGAAGGTTTAAAAAGTCTTTCAGTCTCACGGCGCTGTAAAATCTCTTCTTTGCTTTCCCAGAAGCCCACAGCAAGTCCCGCAAGGTAAGCGGCCCCCAGTGCAGTAGTTTCAACATTCTTAGGTCGGCAAACCTTTGTATTCAAAATATCAGCCTGGAACTGCATCATGATGTTGCTCACGCAGGCCCCGCCATCTACATTCAAGGTATTAATAGGAGTACCGGAATCAGCAACCATTGTATCCAAAACGTCACGCACCTCGTAGGCAATTCCTTCAAGGGCAGCACGGCAGATATGAGCCTTTTTCACACCGCGGGTTAGTCCAACAATTGTTCCGCGGGCATACATATCCCAGTAAGGAGTTCCAAGTCCTACAAAAGCAGGAACAAGATAACAGCCGTTTGAATCAGGCACACTCTCAGCAAGTCTGTCAATCTCCGGCGCACTCGAAATCAGCTCCACTTCATCGCGCAGCCACTTGATTACTGCCCCTCCAATAAAGACACTTCCCTCAAGCGCATACTCAACCTTGCCCTTCATTCCAAGCGCAATCGTAGTCAAAAGCTGTTTAGAAGCAACCGGCTTATCACCTGTATTCATAAGCATAAAGCAGCCCGTACCGTAAGTATTCTTTGCATCACCCTTATTAAAACAGCCCTGACCAAAAAGTGCCGCCTGCTGATCACCAACTGCCGAAGCAAGAGGCACGCTAAAGCCACAGATTTCAGAATCAGTTTCGCAGTAAACGCAGGAAGAATCACGAACCTCAGGCAAAAGACATCGCGGAATCCCCAAAAGCTCAAGAAGCTCATCATCCCAATCAAGGTTATAAATATTAAAAAGCATAGTGCGGCTGGCATTAGTATAATCCGTAACATGAGCCCGTCCGCCACTAAGTTTCCAGATAAGCCAGGTATCAATAGTGCCCGCAAGAAGCTCACCGCGCTCAGCCCGCTCACGCAGGCCAGGCACATTATCTAAAATCCATTTGATTTTTGTTGCTGAAAAATAAGCGTCAATTAAAAGGCCGGTCTTGGAACGAATCTTTTCCGTCCAGCCCTCTTTCATAAGACTTTCGCAGTAATCTGCCGTACGACGACACTGCCATACAACCGCATTGTAAACAGGCTTACCGGTCTTTTTATCCCAGATAACAACCGTCTCACGCTGATTGGTAATTCCAATGGCGGCAATCTCGTCATGCCTGATTTCCTTTTCGATTAAAAGACTCTGAAGCACCTTGAGCTGGCACTTAAAAATCTCTTCGGCATCGTGTTCAACCCAGCCCGGCTTAGGATAAATCTGAGTAAACTCCCGCTGCTTAGAACCAAGCGGCGCACCGTTTTTATCATAAACCACAGCACGGCAGGAAGTCGTACCCTCATCAAGCGAAATCACATATTTTTTCTTATTTTCCATATTTCATATGATAGCATTACTATCAGAGGAAAGCAAATTTATTTGACGCACATGATACAAAGTGTTTACAATCGTTCTTCAAGCTTCTTTCCAAGTAATAACACCGGCTTTTCAAATATCCATGTAATCAGTTCAGCAAAAATAAAAGCCAAAATAAATTTTACAAGGCATACTAAAAGATTATTCATACTATCAAAGCTGAAAAACTTTTCAAATATGATTACTGGTATTCCGGCCCCCAAAAAGAATGTAAATCCGATTCGTCCTAGTTCTGAAAATATTTTATTTATAAACATTTTTCCTTTATTAAATAATTTAAATAGAAAAAATAAAAGAATCCCAAGGTTGTATGCTATTTCATAAAAAATCCATTCTTCATGATATGAAAAGAAAGTTGATATAACTAGAGCAAATTCAAACACAATAAGAAATGGAATTATATAAACAATTTTTGTTTTTATATTTAAATTCGTGTCATCTATTAATTTTATATAAACTCCAATTATTGCAACATTAAGTAACAAAAAGAAGGCAGTCGGGAACGGCTTTCCAGTAAAGTATCTGAGAAACGCCAGAATAAAAGCAAGAATTGAAAAAATAATTTCAAGGATAATTCCACGTTTTAGATTATCTTTTATCGACTCCTTATGCAAAAAGAAAGATACAGGAAAAATCATAATAATAAAATAAAATGAAACCTGAATCGGCATCATCCAGCTGGCACCTAAAATTGTATTAAATCCAACAAATTCTTCAAAAAATGTCATGTTGGCTAATAAACGGATATATGAAATTTCATTCGATTTCAAAAGAAATGTGATGATAAGTAAAACCCAATATACAGGATACATTCTTACAAATCTATTTAATGCATATTCTTTTCTATTTCTCTTATATCTCGAACCTAATGTCAAGTAACCTGTTATTAAGAAAAATGCTACTACACCCATTCGTCCAATAATAAAAAGCACCTGTGAATTTACAGATATATTATTCAAATGACTAACAAAAACCAAGAAAGCCGCAAGCCCTCGTAATGACGCAAGCCATTCTATTTTTGAAGAATTTATAGATGTTGCTGATTTCATACGAAAAACCTGAATAAAATATAATCTTAAAAGATTTATAAAATGATTATATCTAATCATTTTATAAAATATTATATATCTTATCAGATTAAATTCAAGAGATTTTCCGTCTTTTTAGATTATTCTAATAATATGGGATTTAAAGAAAACTTACGCGAAGAAATGGATTTTCAGGATATAAAACCAAAGGAACTTTCTGACAAAACCGGAATCAGCGTAAACACACTAAGAAATTATATAAACAACCACGATGCTTTACCAAACATCGATTCAGCAGTAAAAATCGCAAAAGTATTAAACACAACTGTAGAAGAACTTGTAGAAGGTAGAAAAAATAAAGCTGAATTTCAAAAATCAGATATGGCTGGTAAATTTCTTTCAATCTTTACAAAACTTTCCGAAAACGACCAAAAATCTGTTATTGCATTACTGGAAGAAATGAAGAAACACTAATTTGTAATCAAAAAAAAGAGGTGTGTTGTAAAACACACCTCTTTCATTTATTTCAGAGCAAGGCCTACTCGTCACCTTCGCCCTCAGCCGGCATCACCGCAGCCTCTTCACCGCTGGTATGTAAGTAGTCACAGTCCGGATTGATGCAAGACTTATAAGCCCCATTCTTTTTATCGAACTTTTCAACCAGGAACCAGCCGCACTTAGGACAGTACTGGTCAATCGGCTTAAAGTGGCTGATAAAGGTACAGGTTGGATAATTTGTACAACCGTAGAAAGCTTTACCGCGGCCCTTAGTCTTGCGCTCAACAATTTCACCGTCGCCGCAAACAGGACACTTAGCAAGTGGAATAGACTTAGTGTTATGACACTCCGGGAAGCCGGAACATGCAAGGAAGAAGCCGAAGCGGCCAAGCTTCTTTACCATAGGCTTACCACAAAGTTCACAAACCTTATCAGTCTGCTCATCAAGGAAGCCCTTAATACTTTCCTGATGCTCCATTACATTATCTACAGTCTCTTTGAATGGGCCATAGAAATCAGAAATAATGTTATTCCAAACTAACTTATCTTCTTCTACCTGGTCGAGTTCATTTTCAACCTTAGCAGTAAACTCTTCGTTAATAACAGCAGGGAAAGATTCAACAAGAATCTTATTAATCATCTTTCCAAGCTGAGTTGGAACCAGCTGCTTGTTACTGCGGGTTACGTAGTAGCGGTCAAGCAAAACCGAAATGATTGTTGCATAAGTTGAAGGACGACCTATTCCCTTTTCTTCCAGCATACGGACAATCGAAGCATCTGTATAGCGGGCAGGTCCCTGTGTAAAGTGCTGCTCCGGATGGAAGTTATCAACAGTCAAAACTTCACCCTCTTTCATAGCCGGAAGTGAAGAAGATTTTTCCTCTTTAGAAGAAAGCAATTTGATTACCTGATAAAATCCCTTTTCAGAAATCTTACTAGCAGCAACGCGGAAGAGTGCGTCACCAGCTTCAATTTCAACAGATGTAGTTACCATCTTTGCATTGTTCATCTGAGAAGAAACAAAACGCTCCCAGATAATTGAATAAAGACGGAACTGATCATGACTCAAATACTCTTTAACACTTTCTGGTGTATACGATGTATATGTAGGACGAATACCTTCATGGGCGTCCTGTGCAGATTTTCCAACGGCATAATGAATAGGCTCAGCCGGCAATTCTGCAGGATGATTTTTAGAAAGCCAGTCACGAACATCTGCCAGAGCAGTCTCAGAAATACGCACAGAGTCGGTACGCATGTAAGTAATAAGACCCACGTGATTTTCGCCAATCTGAATACCTTCGTAAAGCTGCTGGGCAATCTGCATAGTCTTGCGTGAAGTAAAGCCAAGACGATTAGCCGCAGCCTGCTGTAATTTTGAAGTTGTGAAAGGTGGTTTTGGGCGGACAGTTTTTTCAGTCTTCTTGATTGAAGAAACCTTGCTCTCAGAATTCTTGATTTTTTCGATGATGTCTTTTACAGCATCTTCAGACTTAAGCTCCGGAGCCTCGCCCTTATATTTTACAAGCTGGGCAGTAAAATTTGATTTACCCTTAATGAAGTCTGCATCAAGAGACCAGTATTCTTCCGGCAAAAAGTCTTCTACTTCTTTTTCGCGCTCACAGATAAGGCGCAAGGCTACCGACTGTACACGACCAGCGGAAAGACCATTCTTTACCTTAACCCAAAGGAGTGGGCTTAAATTATAACCTACAAGACGGTCAAGAACACGGCGGGCCTTCTGGGCATTAACCTTAGCCTCAACAATTTCGCCGGGATGCTTTACAGCCTCTGTAATTGCAGTAGGTGTAATTTCATTGAATACAATTCGGCTGATTTTAGCATCAGTTTTATCGCGCAGGGCACGATTGAGGTGCCAGGCAATTGCCTCTCCTTCGCGGTCGTTATCGGATGCAAGAAGGACAGCTTCTGATTTTTTTGCTTCCTTCTGGAGTTCTTTAAGTAATTTCGCCTTTCCGCGAACCGTAATGTATTCTGGCTGGAATCCGTTTTCAATATCGATTGCCATGCGCGACTTAGGCAGATCTATAAGGTGTCCAACCGAAGCACGAACCACATAACCTGGTCCAAGGTACTTCTCGATTGTGTGTGCCTTTGTCGGAGACTCTACGATAACAAGAGTCTGCGGAGTTTTTGTCTTCTTAGCCATTTCAAAATCCTTTCCTAAAAGTCTTTATATTTCTGTAAAAAGCTCCCCCTGAAGAGGAACTGTACTGCGCTGCCCCGGCATTTCTGTCAGAGCCACGCAGAAATCTTTATAATCTTTAATCACCGGAGCTCCGGCTTTCAAAAAACGTTCCGGACAATTTTCCAGCTTAAACTTAGACACCCTGCCAACTGCAAAGTCTTTTTCCAGTCCGCTTTTTACAGTTCTGGAAATACTTTCCGCTGCCTCCCCAAAAGCAACCTGGTGAAAAAACACATCACGGCCTTCTTCCAGAGCAAAATCAGCAGTTATAAGAGCCCCGCTTCCATTTGGTGCTTCAATCACCACCGTAGCCTCAGACAAGCCTGCAACTATGCGGTTTCGCGCAACAAAGTTACGCTTTTGAGTCGGAGTTCCCGGAGCATACTCGCTCACAAGGCAGCCTCCGCTTTGCAGAATCTGCGCTCCCAGCCTCTTATTTGAATAAGGCACAATATCATCAATTGCACAGGGCAAAACTGCAATCGTCCGGCCAAGCTCCTCACAAGAAGCATGATCAAAAAAGGCATCTAAAGCCCCCTGATGAGCACAAGCATCCGCACCATAAGCAAGTCCGCTTACAACATTACAGCCGTCTAAAGCTGCATCATAAGCAAAAGACTTTGCTGCCTGGCGGCCAGCTGTGCTCAGTCTTCTTGTTCCTACAACAGAAAGGCAGCGCCCATCCAGCAGACTTTCATTTCCCCGCACAAATAATACAAAAGGTGGATCTGCAATCTGTTTAAGCACTTCAGGATATAGCGGATCATCATATAAAAGAATCTTGATTCCAAGTCTTTTACACTGATACGCTTCAGCCTTTGCCATACGGAGATTATCTCCGCCATTCCAGTAAGGTTTACTTTCCTTCTGACATTGCAATAATTTATAAATGTCTTCTATAGACTGTAATGCAAGGGATTGCGGGCTGTCAAGATTTTTTAGCAACTTTTTTTTCTGATTGAAGTCCAAAAACTGAATTCTTGCTACAGAAAGGGTTAAAACCAGGTTTTCATCAGTAATATCAGTTAGAATATGCTGCATCTAAAACGGTTTTCTTGTTCTCCTCTGCGGTTGCTTTTTTCTCGGCGGATTTTGTGGTGTTAATTATTTTATCATACATTTGAGCAGATTTGTCAAATTCATAATTTGAATAATAAGCTCTTGCCAGAACAAACATGGCATCAATGTTTTTTGTGTCTATTGTAAGAGCCTTTTCAAGGTGTGGAATTGCCTTAGCCGGCTCATCAAGTTCAAATACATAAAGCACGCCAAGGCCGTAAAGAGCCCTTACATAGCGGTCTTCAATTTCAATTGCACGAAGATAAGCTTCTTCTGCAAGCTTAAGATAATTATATTTTACTTCTGTACTTCCGCTTCCACCAAAATCCATTGCAGCGTGAGACATATAACCTGCACAAACGCCAACATAATAATAGAGATTCTGATTATTCGGATAATATTTCAAGGCTTCCTGAAAACACTTCAAGGCCTCACCGTACATTTTTGTATCAAGATAACGAGTTCCAAGAATTTTATACCAGATTCCAATCTGACTCTGGGCCAGCTGAATATCTGCAACACGCTTCTGATATTTTTCAATTGCGTCTTTAAGTTCCTCTACAGTTGTTGGGCTTTCAACACCTTCTTCCATATGCTGCTGACGGATTATCTGTTTATTGGATACCTTGCATGAGGTCAATGAGACTACTGTTAATACAATAAAAGGAATAATTTTCTTCATTTTTCTGTTCCCCTTTTATAAAGTGCTAAACGCTAATAACTAATAGCTTTTAGCTATCATCTGAAATACTTCTCATGAGCATCTTCAAGCTGCTTATCAGTAACATGTGTATAAATCGTCGTCGTGCTCAAATCACTGTGCCCAAGCAGTTCCTGTACCGAACGCAAATCAGCACCACCCTGCAGCAAATGAGTTGCAAAAGAATGGCGCAAAGTATGCACCTTTGCTTCAACCCCGCTCAGAGCTTCCAGCTCCTGAAAGCGTTTCCAGACCCCTTTACGCGAAATTGGTTCGCCCCGGTAATTTACAAAAAGCTCGGCAACATTCCGCCCTTTTACAAGCTCCGGTCTGACCGCATTCAAATACACAAGGATTTTTTCATAAGCCCGCTCTCCAAAAGGAACAAGTCTTTCTTTATCTCCTTTTCCGTGCACAAGAATCAGTCTTTCTTCCAGATGAACATTTGCAAGCTTCAAAGTACAAACTTCGCTTATACGAAGTCCACAGGAATACACCAGCTCAAAAAGAGCGTCATCTCTTTTTCCACTCAGGGTCTTTTTATCAATACAGTCCAAAAGAGCATCAATCTGCTCTATAGAAAGAACCTTAGGTAAATTACGGACAGCTTTTGGCTTATCAAGTTCAAGGGCAATATTTTCAGTCCACATTCCCTTTCGCTCAAGATATTCGCCAAAAGCCCTTAGGCCAGAAATATCTTTTGCAATGGTAAGCTCAGAACAGCCGTCTTCTTTTCTCTTTATAATATAATACAATAAATTCTGAACGGAAACATCTTTTAGCTTTATATGTTCGGTAACAAGCCAGTTCAGAAATTCTTCGGCAGAGATTTTATAGGTAATTGCAGTCTGCTCTGAATCACGTTTTACAAGGAGTAAATCCGTGTAAAACTGATTCAGCAAAATCTCTATTGTCATTTATTACTTAATCGTCCAGGCGAATTGTTCTGCTGTACTCACTCTTATTCCAGATTGCAGGTTTCATCAAATCATTTGGATCAGAAACAAAGCCTGCCGGTGGAACAAAGCTTCCTGCAGCTGCAGATGCCTTATCTTCATCAAACATTCCGGCTACAAGAGAGCCCTTTTTTTCTGATGAATCTGCTTCCTTAGAAACTGAATGAGAAGCAACGAATTCTCCACCAAGAGAAGCTGCGCTTGAAGCAGATTTTGGATGTAAAAGCATATCAAGCTCAGAACGACCTACAACATCATTTGGCAAAACCTTTGGCTCTGACGGAGTTTCAGGCTCTTCTTCCTTCTGTTCAACAGCAATCTTTCCTGAATCTTCAAAACCAGTTGCAATTACAGTTACGCTGATTTTTCCTTCAAGCTCAGGCTGGGTAACCTGGCCCCAGAACATATTGTAATCTTTATCAGCAGAAGCAGAAACAATCTTACAGATTTCTCCAACCTCGCTGAGGGTAATTTCTTCTGAAGCGCAGATATTAACAAGAAGATTTTTAGCACCGTCAATTCTTGAGTTTTCAAGCATCGGGTTATGAATTGCATTGTAAGCTGCATCGGTAGCGCGGTTTTCACCTTCACCAATACCAATTCCAAAGATTGCATTACCCTGGCCTGCCATTGCATTGCGAACATCAGCAAAGTCAGTATTAACATCACCAGGATTTGTAATGATATTTGAAATACCTTCAACACCCTGACAGAGAACTTCATCTGCCTTTCTGAAGGATTCTTTTACAGTAAGGTTTTTATCAATATTTTTGAAAAGCTGTTCGTTAGGGATAACAATGAGAGAGTCAACCTGTTCGTGAAGTTTTTTAAGACCTTCCTGAGCCTGACGCATACGTACGTTGCCTTCAAACTCAAATGGAGTTGTAACAACGGCTACAGTAAGACAGCCGAGTTCTTTGGCAATTCTGGCAACAACAGGAGCAGAACCGGTACCTGTTCCACCGCCCATTCCGGCAGTAATGAATACCATGTCGGCACCACGAAGTTCGTTTGTAATAAGCTCCTTATCTTCTTCAGCAGCCTGCTCACCTACTTCTGGTTTACCGCCGGCTCCAAGACCTTTAGTAACCTTCTGACCAATTGCAAGCTTTGTTGCCGCATGAGAACGGCCAAGGGCCTGAAGATCTGTGTTAAGTACGATAAAATCAACATTACTGAGTTCGCGGAAAATCATTCTGTTAACAGCGTTAGAACCGCCGCCGCCACAACCAACTACTTTAATTACAGTAGGGCTGCCGCCAGAAACTTCCGAATCGTAATCAGTTTCATCGTCTACAATTGAAATACCAAGATTTCCCATATTTCCTCCCACTCAAACGCTTCCCCAAGCGTACACTTTTTCAAGTGATTTTAGTGTTTTTATTATACACCATCAGAACAATGATTTAAATATCTTTTTCAGTACACTCTCACCCTTCTGTTTTTCTTTTCTTACAGGATGAGTTTTTGATCTTCGGCTTCTGTCTTTTCCACTTGCAAGAGATTTATTTGCCAGTACAAGACCAATTACAGTTGCAAAATCAGGCCTTCTATAATCTTCTTCTATTCCGCCAAGGCTTTCCGGTACACCAAGTCTTACAGAAGTTGTATGAAAGACTTTCTGTGCAAGATCAATTACACCATCCATCATTGCACCACCACCGGTAAGAATAATATTGCCTGAAAGCTCTTTAATAGAATCTCCGGTATTCTTTCTAAGGGCAGCCTTAACGAGTGTAAAAATCTGTTCCACACGAGCCTGAATAATCTGTGCCAGCTGAGAACGCTTCATAACTTCAGGAGCACGTCCGCCAACACCAGGAAGAATTACATCAAGATCTGAATCAGGAGTAATTCCTTCTACCCAGCAGCATCCGCTGTTAATCTTTATTTCTTCAGCCGCAGCAGTTGAAATACCGCCTACAACAGAAATATCATTAGTAACAAGATTTCCACCTACAGGAATAGAGAAAGTTCCGATTGGAGCACCCTTTAAAAGCAGAAGAACATCTGTTGTTCCAGCTCCCATATCAATCAAAATAGAGCCAAGCTCCATTTCATCCTGATGACATACAGACTGAGTCTGTGCCAGTGTTTTAAGCATAACTCCATCAAGAATATAATCTGAACGTGAAATACATGAACGGATATTCTGAATGATTGTTTTAGCAGCGGTTACAATATGAACTTCAGCTTCAAGACGAGTTCCCATACGATGAATAGGATCAACAATTCCGCCAATTCCATCAACTATATAATTCTGTGGAATAACATGAAGCTTTTCCCGGTCATCAGGAACTTTGATTGCTGTAGCGCATTCAATTACGCGCTCAACATCTGCACGGGAAATTTCTTTTGTAGATTTATTCTGACTTGAAACCGGTACAGTTCCGCGAGAATTCTGACTTTCAATCTGAGAACCACCAATTGCTGTAATTACAGATTCTACGGTAGTTCCGGCATTCTGCTCGGCGGCATCTATTGTTTCTTTGATGGCATTTTTTGCATCTTCAATATTTACGATTACACCATTACGCAGTCCGGCTGATTTTCTTGATGCGGTTCCGGCTATGCGGATATTTCCTGTATCAGGATCTAACTCTCCTATAGCCACGCGAATCATACTTGTACCAATATCAAGTCCGACTACTTTTCCATCTGCCATTTTCTAAAAAACCTCTGAATTATCTTGTGATGTAGGAAACAGAACCGTAACGCAAATCAACTGCAGAAACCTCATTATCTGTACCAATCTGATTCACAACATCAAGCACTACTAGCATATACTTTAACGCGTCTTCATTCAAGGCACGGTCTGTAAGAACCTTAACTTTTGACTGTGAAGGAATTAAAGCAAGTTCATAGTTACCAGAATCCTTAGGAAGTACACAAATCTCAGAAATACTTGCAAAATAATGCTGAGGCATTTCGCTGATTTTTGAAATCTGATCGATGAGAGGTCTGTATTTTGCAGGAATTCTCATTCCCTTTGACATATATTCAACAGGAAGTCCAGAAACTATTGGAAGTGCCTCCTCTGCAGAAGAAGCCTTCTTTCCTGGAAAAAGAACTCCGTTTTTATCTATCTGAACCGGAGCTGTGCAGCCATGATCCATTACAAAAGTAACGGCTACAGGTTCGCGTTCAGTAACATTTACATAAATCTTATCAGGAAACTTCTTTTCTACTGCTACATGGTCAATTCCTGCCTCAGAAGAAAGAAGTGCCACTGCCTGTTCAACATCAAAGTCAAACCAGCTTGTACTGTTCATAGGAAGCAAAAGTCTTGCAATTTCCTCTGCAGAATACTCTTTCTGTCCTGTAACAGTTACCTTAGGACTGGAAAAACTAGGCATAATGTACTTGTAAATAACCAGTTCACAAAGCAGGGCAAAACAAAGTACACAGAAAATCACTTTAATAAATTTGATTTTCTTTTCTGTTTTTCCATCTGACGAGCCGTCATAATCATCTGAAAGAAAGTAATTTTCCTTAAGATACTCATCTGCGACCAACAAACTCACATCACTCATTTTTCTCATCCACCTTTTTTATAAGTAAGAAAGTGACTCTATATTAATTTCGTCACTTTCTGACATTTTTTCATCTATTTTTTCACAACGTGAAGCATTAACAATAAAGCCGCACATTGCAAGTGTTATAATTATTGAAGTACCACCAAGCGAGAAGAACGGCAGGTTAATTCCTGTTGAAGGGAGAAGTCCACAAACTACCATTGTATTTACAACAGACTGTAAAACGATTACAGAAACACAACCAAAAGTAGAAAGTGCAGAAAACTTATCCGGATTATTAAAAGCAGCCTTATATCCTCTGTATGCAAAAAAAGCAAGCAGAACAAAATAAAGCACTACGCCAACATATCCCATAGATTCAGCCCAGCCTGCAAAAATGTAGTCGGCCTGAACTTCAGGAATGCTATTAATTTTTGAAAGACCTGCTCCAATTCCGCTGCCCCAAACTCCACCTGCACTAATAGCACGTTTAGCATTAAGGCTCTGATAATTGATACTGGAGCTGAATTCATCCGGGCTGATCCAGCCGATAAGACGCTGAAGTCTATAAGGATTGAGTGTAATCATAAGAAAAGCTGCAGGAATTGCAATCAAAGCAAAAGGAAAAATCCATACAAGCTTTGCACCAGAAACAAAGAACAAAAGGATTCCAATCAATGTAACAAAAACACCAGTAGAAAAATCCTTCTGTGCAAAAATTATACCGGCAAAAAGAATCAAAACTATAACACAAGGGAATACAGTTTTTTCTTCTTCATCCAGAAGCTTATCCTGCTTATCAAAATAATTAGCAAGAAAGAGAACAAGTGAAAACTTTACAAGTTCAGAAGGCTGGAAAGTAAAATTACCCGGCATTCTGATCCAGCGGCGGGCACCATTCTTTATGATAGAAATTCCAGGTATAAAAGTAAGAATACAAAGGATAAAAGAAACAATAACAATTACAGAAACAAACTTTCTTACATATTTCATATCTGTAATCATAAATCCTGCAAAAAGAACAAAACCTACAGCAGAACAAAGCAGCTGACGTTTTACAAAATACACAGGATCTCCAAATGCCCTCATGGCAAAATTCTGAGAACAGATATAAAGAGTGAAGATTCCAAGTCCCCACAACAAAAGTACTGATCCAAGAAGCCAGATATCAATTTTATTATAATTCTGCGAAGGCTTATTCGCATAGAAAGTAAACTGGTTCATTCTTAGCAAGCCTCCCCTTCAGCTCCACAAAGAAGCGGTACAAGTTTTTCAAGTTGCATTGAATGAGAACCTTTTAATAAAATTACATCCTTGTCGCCGGCAAGCAAATTAATGTCATCAGCAATTGCATTAAAGTTTGCATCGTTTGATTCGTTAAACCATTTTACACTGATTTTTCCTTCGCCCTTCCAACAAACCTTTTCTGCAGCCTTCATTTCAGGTCCAACAAGATAAACAACTTCTGGTCTTACTTCACTTATGCGGCGTCCGATTGCTTCATGAGATTTTTCTGATTCAGCACCAAGTTCCTTCATGTCGCCAAGAACAAAAATCTTTTTGCCGACATTTTTAAGCTGGCCACAAAAATCAATTACCTTCATCATTGAATCAAGATTTGCATTATAGCAGTCTTTAATCAAAATGATTTTTTTACCGCTAAGAAGTTTAGCTTCACGAACTTCCATACGTCCAGAAAGTGAAGCCACACTCTCAAGACCTTTCTTTATATCAGCTGAAGGAATACCAATTTCTTTTGCACAGGCAATTACAGAAAGAGCATTAAGATAGTTATAACTTCCAGAAAGAGGCAAATGTACAGGAAGTCCATCAAGTTCAAAGTCAGTACCAAAAAGTCCCTTATCTTCTACAAAGCTCACACCGCTTACAGAAGCAGGAACATTACGTCCAAACTTAACAACTTTACCGCGAAGGCCTTCTGTACAGAAATCTGCAAAATCATCATCTGCGCCAACAACAGCAGCTCCATCGGCAGGAATATAAGCAAATGACTTTCTTTTTTCCAGAGCAATATTTTCACGGCTTCCGAGAATTCCGATGTGTGCAGTTCCGATATTAGTAATGATTCCAAAGCGTGATTTCAAAACTTTAGAAATCTCACCGATTTCTCCTACTCTATTCATTCCCATTTCAAAGATTCCGATTTTTTCATCACCGCGAATCTTGAATACAGAAAGAGGAAGTCCTGTTTCTGAATTTAGGTTTCCGTAAGTATAAGCAACAGCTGTATCTCCAAAATGAGCTTTTGCAACACTTACCATCATTTCTTTAGTAGTTGTTTTTCCGCTTGAACCTGTAATACTTACAAGAATCATATTTGCACATTTTTTAGTTACATAAGCTTCTGCGGCATCCTGCAAAGCATGTAATGTATTTTCAACACGGACAAAACAAACTTCTGGATTCTCTGCTGCAAGTTTTTCATAAAGAGCTGAATCAACTTTATATTCTGCTTCGTTCAATAAAACAACAGAAGCTTTTTTATCGCCTGCAAGAACTGACGGAATATATTTATGACCGTTCTGAAATTCACCAACAAGAGGAACAAACATGCAAGACTTTTCAGAAGTAACATTGCGGCTGTCTGTCTGAACATCGTTAAATGAACAAGGGGCACTGCCAATCTGAGTACCTTTTACTGCGCTTAAAAGTTCTTCTTTAGTAAGCAGACTTTCCATTATTTTTTCTCTCCCGTCATTTCAACTCTAACGATATCTTCAGTTTCAGCCTTGTGCATTCCAAGCTCTTCAACTGCAATTTTTTCAATTCTATCTGCACTTGAAAGCACTGCAATATCGCTTACAAGTTTTTTATTCTCTTCAATTAATTTTTCCTGCTTGCGTTCAAGCTCACGGATTTCTGCAGTAAGAGCTGTATAACGTCTTGCCTGAGCTGCATAAAGACAAAGCACAAATGGAATCGCAAGGACAAAAACGCAAAAGAAAAATTTTACTATAAAATCCTTAAAACCTCTTTTCATAAACTAAAAACCTACCACTCCATCCAGATGATATTCAGTATCATCCTTAATTTTTCTGATTACTCTGAGCTTTGCGCTGCGTGAAGGTGAATTAACTTTTACTTCTTCCGCTGTTGGAGCTACAGGTTTACGGGTAATAAGTTCAGCACATGCAGAACCTCCGCAACGGCAAACAGCTACTTCAGGAGGACATACGCACTGTTTGCCGAGGTTGCGGAAATAGTTCTTCACAATTCTGTCTTCCAGAGAATGGAAAGTAATTACTCCCATTTTGCCGCCATTTTTAAGGCAGCCGAATGCATCATGAAGTGCTTTAGGAAGTCTCTTAAGCTCGCCGTTAACTGCAATTCGAATAGCCTGGAAAGTGCGTGTTGCCGGATGGATTGGACCATAACGGTAATTCGCAGGAACTGCATTCCAGATAATTTCTGCAAGAGCTTTTGATGATTCAATACGACCACCTGCTCTTGCTTCTACAATGGCACGTGCAATACGACGACTAAGCTTTTCTTCACCATACAGATAAATTAAATCTGCAAGTTTTTCTTCCGGAAGATTATTTACGAGATCAGCTGCAGACTCTCCTTCAGAAGAGTTGAGTCTCATATCCAGCTTTTCGTCATAACGGAAAGAAAATCCCCGTTCTGACTTCTCATAATGAAAAACAGAAATGCCAAGATCAAAAAGGATAATATCAGGACGTTTATATTCAGAAGGATAATTTGCATAGAAATCCTGGAACCAGCCGTTATAAAAATGAACGCGCTCGCCAAACTCACTAAGCCGTTCCTTTGCACGAGACTGAATTACGCTGTCGGCATCCAGACCGATTACAGAAAGAGACGGATATTTTTTCAAAAAGTTATAAGTATGGCCGCCCTCTCCAAGCGTAGAGTCAATCATCAAAGCATCAGCTTCGAATGGCTCTCCAACAGGAGAAAGATATTCCAGACACTCATTTAATAAAACCGGAGTGTGTACGATTTCCACTTTTTAATCCCACCTAATTTTAAAAAGTTTTTTTTTAGAAATTAATGTCGTTAAATTCCTCTGCTGCATCACGGAAATCACTTTCCGATTCTGCAAGATAGTCTTTATAAGTCTGCGAATCCCAAAGCTCCATATACTTTGCAATTCCAAGAACTACACAGTCCTTAGAAAGATTTGCATACTCCCTCAGACTCTGAGGAATGGAAAGCCTGCCGTTCTTATCAAATTCCACCGGCTGTGCTGGTGCAATAAAATGACGAACAACATTCAGGCTTCTGCTTTTCATCATAGAAGCATTACTCATAAGCTTGGTCTGAAAAGCATCCCATTCTTCAGTAGTAAAAAGCCATAAGCAGCGATCTAAACCCTTGGTAACCATAACTACGTTTTGATTTACGGCTGTTCTCAATTTTACAGGAAACGAGACACGGCCCTTTTCATCAATCGTATTATTGTATTCACCAGTCAACAGATTCATACCCACTTACATCCACTTTTTACCACTTTTTCCCACTTATCTATCATTTTATACCAAAAACTCCTAAAGTCAACCACTTTTTTTGTCGATAATATAAAAAATTTTTACATTTTCCGATTTTTACACATACGGTTAAATACTATACTTTTAGACACACTGTATATGGCGTTTTCCACACTAAATGAGAGCAAACTACACAATTCTCTAAAAATCCTTTATCAGGAACTTTACGAAGGAAAAACTGAAGTTGAACAGGATGGCCACATATACGATATAGTGACTAAAAACGGCAATATTATTGAAATCCAGACAAAAAACCTGGCAAAGCTGCTTCCAAAAATTCTTGATACAATAGAAAAAGGTCACAATGTAAAATTAGTACATCCCCTTCCCCTGGTAACCAGAATTGAACTTCAGGATGAAGAAGAAAAAATCATTTCAAAAAGAAAAAGCCCTAAAAAAGGATCAATTTACGATATCTTCAGGGAACTGACAGGCATCTACCCCCTTATGACTAATCCGCATTTTTCACTGGAAATAGTTGAAATTGAAATGACAGAAGAAAGAGTCCACACCAACGAACCGGTTCAATCTAAAAACGGACGTCGCCGCTTCCGCCGCAACTGGAACAAAACAGGCAAAAGACTTGATACAATTATTAATACAAGAAGATTTTCAAAAGCAGAAGATTACTTGAACTTACTTCCACCACTCCCAGAACTATTCTGTGCAAAAGATCTTAAAAACGCAATTTCCTCGAAAAGTGAACTTCCTGCAAGAGCCTCCGGAAACGCACATCTGATTATCTGGGTTTTAGCACATGCTGGATTAATTGAAGAGATAGAGAAAAAAGGACGCACTAAATATTACAAACTACAATAAAAAAAAGACCGCTCCATTTGGAACGGTCTTTCTTTTGCATGATTAAAAGTTTAGATTACCAGTTATCAGCCATATCGTCTTCGTCATGGTTTTCCATGTCATAAAGATCTGTTACACAGCGAAGGTCATCAAGATACATATAGTATGTACCACGAGCCTGCATTGGGTTACAGTCTACACGGAAACCAATAACCTTAAGACCTGGTTTATCACCATAATAAGCACTGCTCTGAACAATTCCGTGCTCTCCATCCGGACTTGGTGGAACTACACAGATAAGCTTTTTCCAGCCAGAGAAACCAAGGCTTCCCATATAAAGTTCAAAGTTGCGTCCAAAATAATCCTGAACGAGAGCATAAAGCTCATGATCCTGGTTACGTCCACAAACCCAAACTGACAAAGTCTTTGTTGTACCTTCGATTGCCAAAGGTCTTCCAGACTTAATTGTAAACGAGTTCTTACCACGGCGGAAGAAGTCAACTCTTACACCAAGAACCTGTGTATCTTCATCTTCTTTACCTTCATCTTCTGGAAGAGGTTCCTTCATAGCAGGATTACCTTCAAAAAGACGAGAAGTAATTACACCGTCATCTGCAGACATATGAACATTCCATGAACCTTCACGTTCAAACTTATCTACAGAAACCTCACGCAATGCAGACTCAGCTGAATCAGCACCAACATTTTCCGGATTTGGCTCCTGAAGGCTAGAGTTCTGTGCAAAAACCAAACCAGCAGCAAGCACAGCAAGAATACTAAAAGTTACAAGCTTTTTCATTTTGCATCTCCTCCAGAAACTTCATCTGAATCACTATCGCCAAAATCTACATCATTCAATTCATAGCCATCGTAAATCAAAGAAAGTGAGTTAGAAGTGTATTTAATCTGATCAAAATAGATTACAAAGTTATCAACATATTCCTCTGCATCAGAACGGATTCTGAAACCTACAAAAGTAAGGTTCTCAGGACCAGAACGGAGATGTGAAGACTGCTGAATCCAGCCAGGAATATTAATAATGATATTTCTCCAGCCATGGAATGCAAGACTTCCTGCAGGCAAAACCTTTACAGTTCCAAGTGCATCGCGTACCATAACCTCGAGGTAGTAGTTATATCCAGAACCCCATACCCAGAAATCCATCTGAGATACGATTCCGATGAAAGGAATTTCAAATGTCTTTCCATCAGCAGTAGGATATACTTCAAACCAGTTATCACCCTTACGTTTGAAAGCAGTTTTTACACCGAAAACCTTAAAATCCTTATCTTCACCTTTATGAAGCTGTTTTAAAGAATTTGGAACACCTTCAAAATATCCAGATTTTGGATAACCGTCAGCTATAAAGCGGCTGGAACCTACTTCCCAATCCCAGCTGTACTGCTTTCCGTTGTACATATAATTCTGCGAACCTGCAGAATCAAAATCATCCATTACGAACGTCTCAATGCTGCGTGAATTAGGCTGGGCAAATACCGGCAACCCGATTACAAACAGACATGCAAGACCAATAAGAACTTTAAGTTCCCTTTTCATGCAAAACTCCTTGAAACTTTTATCACACCGATAAAAAGATTTATACCCTTAGATTATCGGCTTTACAAGTCAATTTTATAACTCTTTCAATTATATTTCCTATATTATTCTTTGTCAAACGATTTTAACGAGTCAGAGCTATCTATTGAATAAACACTCAAATTATTCTATTATTGACATCAAAGAAAACTCAGGCATTGTTTGTCTGAAAAAGGATGTTAATTATGGCTAACATTATTAGTTACAAAGATCTCGGCCTTGTAAACACACGTGATATGTTTGCAAAGGCTATGAAAGGCGGATATGCTATTCCAGCATATAACTTCAATAATATGGAACAGATGCAGGCTATCATCATGGCTTGTGTTGAGACAAAATCTCCTGTTGTTCTCCAGGTTTCAAAGGGAGCTCGCGCTTACGCAAACGCAAATATCCTCCGCAACATGGCTCGTGGTGCTGTTGAATATGCTCACGAACTTGGATGTGATATTCCTATCGCTCTTCACCTTGACCACGGTCCAAACTTCGAAGTAGCAAAAGAC
>Ga0129307_1000225_pt1 | contig 98601 bp, 84 predicted proteins | sample P1105metagenome_FD_94437 | JGI IMG/M metagenome (GOLD analysis project Ga0129307, IMG submission 94437) | Capybara group fecal microbial communities from Wisconsin, USA - P1105 metagenome | ecosystem: Host-associated > Mammals > Digestive system > Large intestine > Fecal | place: USA: Wisconsin... | reverse complement strand
ATTATCTAAACCAATAAATTTCGCTTTCGGGAAATATTGTTGTAAATGGTGTGATAAATATTCTTCCGTATTTCGGCTGATTAGTGAATCTTGATCAAGATAACGGTTATAAACCAATGCTTCCAACGGAATTTGATATTGCCGGCAGGCTATCAAACTGAGCAATGTGTGATTAATACTGCCTAATTTACCTGAACTAACCAAAATTAGCGGATATCGCTGTGTTTTCAAATAATCTAAGGTGGTTCTCGTTTCGGTGTAAGGCACAGCCAGTCCGCCGGCGCCTTCTAACAAGACATAATCATATTTCTGTCTTAATTGATGAACCGCGCGGTTAATTTTATTTTCATCAATTTCCGTATGCGCTAAGCGTGCCGCTAAATGTGGCGAACAAGGATAAGGAAAAACATAAGGGCAAGTCAAACCTGCTTTATCTTCAGGCAATAAATCAATGCCTTGAATTTTGCGATGCACTAAAATATCGGCCGCAATCCCTTCACAGCCGGTTTGAATCATTTTTTGCGTAATGACGGAAAATCCCTGTTCCTGCAATTTCTTAGCATAAAAACCCGTTGCAATAGTTTTTCCCACATCCGTATCAATACCCGATACAAAAATCACTTTACCAAGCATGTTGTTTCCTTTTTTTACGAGCCATTACATAAAGTGGCGTATAAGTTAATGTAACTCCCGAACCTTGCTGAAATCGCGTACGATAACGCTGTTCAAACTGAGTTAGACGTTTGTCCGACCATTTGGAGGGATCAATAATGCTTACCCCTGTTTTATTTAAATGGATCAATACTGACAATGCCGAATCAAAATAGAGTGGGATTTTGTCTGTTGTTAAAACAAGAACTTCAAATTCATCGGCTAATAATTTATACCATTCGTCTTCAGTGGGATAAGTTAATCCTGTTTTAAGCAGACACTTAATTTCATAAAGATTTTTAGGAGAAAATGTATTAAACAATAAAATGCCGTCATCATTCAGCATGTTGACCGTTTTTTTCAGGAAGTTCGCTTCGTTTTCAAACCATTGAACCGAAGAAGCGGAAATCACCAAATCATAACCCATGCCGAAATTTTCCCGCTCCGCGTCACCGAAGTGATAATGTACTGAAGGATAAGGTAATTTTTTACGTAAAGCAGGTTCATAATCGCAACAAAGATCGTTTAGTACCAAACGCTCGAAAGAGCATCGCGATACAAGTTGTTCACTTAACATACCTGTGCCGCAGCCTATTTCCAGTATTTTGCCAAAAGCTTTGCCTTGGGTTGCGAGTAACGCCATCAGCTTTTGTACGATACATTGTTGAGCAATCGCATTATTATCGTATTCCGATTTTGCTTGTGAAAATCTGATGGCGACTTGCTGTTTATCCACTAACTGCACGCCGTATCCTTAAGCAGTTCTTGCCAACCGGAAAAGTGATTAAAAAGATAATGCTCTGCGTCAATTAGCTGAATTTTTGTTTGCGGTTGATTTTGCCAATATTCAAGCTGATTTTGTGGCGGGATAATTTTATCTTTGTTGCCAATAATGGCTTTTTGCCACGCTAACAATCCTGTTCGATTATCTTGCATAATACAATCATTTAAGTGGGCTAACTCTTGTTTTACTTCTGTGAAATTTCGCTTTTCAGGTAACAAACGGTAATTTTCTAGGGCGATTTTACCGCACATTCTGCGTTCAAATTTTGCAAGATTTTCTTCGCTTAAAGACGCAAGCGTACCTTCAAAAACTGCCATTGGAATGCCAAATTGATCGTGTTTAGGCGCCCCCGTTCCATTGATCGCCACAGCGTAAGTCAAAGGAATAGAATGTAAAACACGTTCAGCCACCCAAACGCCTAGAGACCAAGCCACCACATAAATTTCTTGATAGCCTGAAAAATCAAATTCAAGATTCAAATCCCGGTAATCGTAACAAATCAGTAAATCGAAATCGTTCGGTAACTGCAAAGTTTTCGCAATGCTGATCGGTGTTCCCCAGCCGGAAAAATACACAAGCAATTTACGCTGTTGGCGTGCAATATGTTGATAGCGCACTTAATTCTCCTTTTATAAATATGCGATTAAGCCTTTTATTTCTTGCTCGGTCAAATCTGCGGTTAATGAAAAACGCAGACGAGCCGTGCCTTTGGGCACTGTTGGCGGACGAATAGGTAAGCAATAATATCCTTGTTTTTGCAAATAATCGGCTTTTTCCACCGCTTGCTGATTCTCGCCCAAAATATATGGCACGATGCAAGTTTCGCTTAACAACGGGAATTCGCTTCTTTTCGCCACTTCAGTACGCAGCATTTGGCTTAATTTCTCAAGATGATGACACTTTTCAGTAAATTGCGGTAACTGTTCAAATAAAAAGTAAGTCCAGGCGACATTAATCGGCGGAAGTGCGGTGGAAAAAATTAAAGGACGCATCGTATTGATTAAGTATTCTCTTATCTCGCCATCACAAACAAGATAAGCGCCCATAGATGCCAACGCTTTACCAAAAGTCCCGACTAAAAAGTCAATCTCTTGAATACAGTCAAAGACTTCTGCCATTCCTAAGCCTTGTTGCCCGTATACACCTATGGCGTGGGCTTCATCAACATACAGTAGCACATTGCTATAACGTTTTTTGAGTGCCGTTAGCTGTCGAAGATCCGCAATATCGCCATCCATACTAAAAACACTTTCCGTGACAATAATCACTTGCCGGTAGCGTTCCGAATGTGTCTGCAATAGCTGCTCAAGATGAAGATAATCATTATGCTTATAGCGGAAAAAATCCGCCCCAGAAAGCCGAATGCCGTCAATCAAACTGGCATGAACCAATTTGTCCGCCAAAATTAAGGTTTGTTTATCAGCCACTGCAGGCAGAATGCCAATGTTGGCGTGATAGCCGCTATTAAATAATAGAGCGGATTCTCGCTGAAATCGTTGCGCTAAGAGCGTTTCAAAATCCTGATAAATCGGAAAATTGCCTGTTAATAAACGAGAAGATGATGACGTAAGCGGTTGATTTTTACCGATAGATTGCAAAAACCTTTCTACTTGTTGTGCATCATTTGCTAGACCCAAATAATCGTTAGAGGATAAATTCAACATTGTCAGACCACGGGCAACGACAAATTTTCCTTGATGCTCAATATCGGGGAATTGGCGTTTCTGCCCAATTTCAGCTAATTGCTGAAGATGTTGAGTAAATTTATTCATCATATTCCTCTTTGACCACGGCTAATAATTGCTCGGTTAAAAAGCTTAATTGGTTAGGTTCAATAATAAAAGGCGGCATAATATAAATAAGTTTACCAAAAGGACGAACCCAAATTCCCTTTTCTACAAAGCGTTTTTGTAAAGAAACCATATTCACCGCTTCACGCATTTCCAACACCCCAATCGCCCCTAGAACACGAACTTCAGCAACGGATTTAAACGCTTTAGCCGGTGCAAGTTCTGCCTTGAGCTGCGCTTCAATTTGATGGACTTTATGTTGCCAATCGCTTTCCAGTAAAAGCGACAGAGATTCATAGGCTACCGCACAAGCCAGTGGATTTCCCATAAAAGTTGGACCGTGCATAAAACATTTTGCCTCGCCTTCGCTGATGGTATGAGCAATATGTTCGGTGGTAATGGTGGCCGCTAATGTCAGGTAACCGCCGGTTAATGCTTTGCCGATACAAAGAATATCCGGCACAACATCGGCATATTCTAAAGCAAATAGTTTACCTGTCCGCCCAAAACCTGTGGCAATTTCATCAAAAATCAGCAATACACCATATTGATCGCAAAGTTCTCTCGCTCGTTTTAAATACATCGGCGAATAGAAATACATTCCGCCAGCACCTTGCACAATGGGTTCTAAAATCAATGCCGCAATTTGCTTTCCTTTATGCGCAAGCAATGCTTTCAATGGTTCAATCGCACTTTCTTGCCATTTTTCATCAAATTTAATCGAAGGTTGGGGTAAAAAATGTTGAATCGGTAAGCGATGACGAAATAAGCCGTGCATACCCGTAACAGGATCGCAAACAGACATGGCATGCCAGGTATCACCGTAATAGCCCGAACGCACGGTAGCAAATTGATTTCGATCTTCCCCTTTCGCTTGCCAATATTGCAATGCCATTTTCAATGCCACTTCCACCGCTACAGAACCGCTATCGGCAAAAAATATTTTGTTTAATGACGGAGGTAAAATGGTCAGCAATTTTTCCGTTAATTTTACCGCCGGTTCGTGCGTTATACCGCCGAACATAATATGGCTCATTTTCGCCAATTGCGCTGTGATTGCGTTATTTAAACGAGGATGATTATAACCGTGCAGTGCAGCCCACCACGATGACATACCGTCAATGAGCACTCGACCGTCTTTAAGATAAATTTCAACGCCCTTTGCACTTTCCACCGCATAAACGGGTATAGGTTGAGTCATTGATGAATAAGGGTGCCAAATATGCGCTCGGTCAATATCAATTAATTTGTCTAAATCCATTTTATCACCATAAAAAAGCCCTATTTCATGAAATAGAGGCACCATTTGTCATGATTGCAACAACGAAAACTTCACCGCCTCGAGAGCAGGTAACGCAGAACATTCAAAACCGCCTGACGGTTTTGAGGAAGTTTTTCTTTTTCCGCATCCGGCGTTACTTGGTTGAAGACATTATCGACTGCTTCACATAAACACTTGCTCCGCCAAGAATTTTTTCTGTTTCAAGCAATAAAGTGCGGGCGATTTTTGATGAGTTTTTTCGCCGAAATATTGCTTATGCGTTTGTTCGCCGCCTCGAGAGAAAATACACGATTTTCACAACCTTTTCCAATATAAAAAATGTCGTTATTTTCGGCTAAACAATAAATAGGTGCTTTCGCTCAGGCTTTTTTCTTGTTTGGCGAATATTGCCGATGAAAATCCGTGAATTATTTTGATTTGGTCGGTAGAATAGTGGCTAAACACACAAATCTAGGCGTGATTTGTGAATACTCCGTTCTGCTTACTGGAAAACATTATCCCTGAAAAATTTTTCAGAAATTTTGACCGCACTTTATATGAGAGGAAAATATGCGATCGGTGGCGATTGTCGGGTTGGGCTGGTTCGGTTTGTCATTGGCGCGGGACTTGCGCAATCTCGGCTGGGAAGTGAAGGGCAGTAAACGCACCCATGAAGGCGTGGAAGAAATGCGTTTATGGCGACTGGAAACTTATCGGCTTGAATTGACGCCGGAAATTAATGCGGATCCCGATGACTTAACCGCATTGCTTTCGGTGGACAGTTTGGTGATTAATATTCCGCCGAGCGATTATTTTTTTGACCCGGAAAGCTACGAAAAAGGCATCGAAAATTTAGTGCAGGAAGCCTTATTGTGCGGAGTAAGTCATTTCATTTTTATCAGCTCCACATCGGTATTCGGTGATGAAACCGGCAAGTTTGACGAAAGTTGCGAGCCGCATCCGAAAACACCGGCGGCAAAAGCCTTGTTTCATGTGGAACAAATGTTGCGGCATCTGTCGCAAATTGATGTGGATATTTTGCGTTTCGGCGGGTTAATCGGTGCGGATCGTCATCCCGTCCGTTCCATGAGCGGTTTACAGCTTAACCAAGGCAACACGCCGGTGAATCTGGTGCATTCCGAAGACTGTTCGCGCGCCGTGCAATTATTGCTGGAAACGCCGGGCGGCTGTCGTTTATATCATTTGGTGGCGCCGTATCACCCGTCGCGGGCGCAATATTATTGTGCCGCAGCCGAACAATTTCATATAGAACCGCCGCACTTTACCTGCTCCGAACAAGACCCGAATCGGGTGATTTGCGGAGATAAAATCTGCACGGATTTAGATTTCGTTTATCAGTATCCGAATTTATAAAGTGCGGTTGAAAATTTCACGGTTTTCACGCATAATAAGCCGATTTTCGCAAACGATTACTTCAATCAATACAGGACCCGATATGTCAAACACAATCTTACAAAATCTTCCTAAAGGTCAAAAAGTCGGTATCGCTTTTTCCGGCGGTTTGGATACCAGCGCCGCATTATTGTGGATGCGTCAGAAAGGGGCGGTGCCTTATGCGTATACGGCGAATTTAGGTCAGCCGGACGAAGAGGATTACAACGCCATTCCGAAAAAAGCGATGGAATACGGTGCGGAAAACGCGCGTTTAATCGACTGCCGTTCACAATTGGCTCACGAAGGTATCGCCGCAATTCAGGCGGGCGCATTTCACGTGTCAACGGGCGGTATTACGTATTTCAACACCACGCCTTTAGGTCGCGCCGTTACCGGCACCATGCTGGTTGCGGCAATGAAAGAAGACGACGTTAATATTTGGGGCGACGGTTCTACGTTCAAAGGCAACGACATTGAACGTTTCTACCGTTACGGCTTGTTAACCAATCCGAACTTAAAAATTTACAAACCCTGGTTAGACGATCAATTTATCGAAGAATTGGGCGGACGTCATGAAATGTCCGAATTTTTAATTGCCAACGGTTTCAACTACAAAATGTCGGTAGAAAAAGCCTATTCGACGGATTCCAACATGCTGGGCGCTACCCATGAAGCGAAAGACCTGGAATTATTAAGTACCGGCATTAAAATCGTGAAACCGATTATGGGCGTGGCGTTCTGGGACGAAAATGTCGAAGTGAAAGCGGAAACCGTCACCGTTCGTTTTGAAGAAGGCGTGCCGGTCGCATTAAACGGCAAAACCTTCGACGACGCGGTGGAATTGTTCTTAGAAGCCAACCGTATCGGCGGTCGCCACGGTTTAGGCATGTCCGACCAAATCGAAAATCGTATCATCGAAGCGAAATCGCGCGGTATTTATGAAGCGCCGGGCATGGCGTTATTGCACATCGCTTACGAACGTTTGGTGACCGGTATTCACAATGAAGACACCATCGAACAATACCGTATCAACGGTTTACGTTTAGGCCGCTTGTTATATCAAGGCCGCTGGTTTGATCCGCAAGCGTTAATGTTGCGTGAAACGGCGCAACGTTGGGTGGCGCGTGCGATTACCGGCGAGGTGACGCTTGAATTGCGTCGTGGCAACGATTATTCGATTTTAGATACCGTATCGCCGAACCTGACTTACGTACCTGAACGTTTGAGCATGGAAAAAATTGAAGACGCGCCGTTTGATCCAATCGATCGTATCGGTCAGTTAACCATGCGTAATTTGGATATTGTGGATACCCGCGCGAAATTGGGCGTGTATTCTAAAACCGGTTTATTGGTTGCCGGAAAAGACTCCGTGTTACCGCAATTAGGTAAAAAATAATCCGAAAAAACGTTGAAAAATCTGACCGCACTTTTGGGATTTGCGAAAAGTGCGGTCTTTTTATTCCTGATTTTTGACGGGATTAAAGGGTTCTAATTCGGGAAAGCGTTTAAGCAGTTTCAGCCATTCGATTTTGTCAATTTCAATTTCTATCAAATATTCGCCTTGTTCACCGATGGTTTCGTGGCGGATGCAGTTGAGCCGATAAAACGCGTGGCGAATTTTTCCCTGAGCGGGCTTTAAGGAAACGGATAAGGATAAAATTTCATTGCGCAGCCGTTGACGAATGGCGTCGAATAATAAATCAATACCTAAATTCGCTTGGGCGGAGATGTAAACGGCTATCGGTTGTTGTTCGTCATTAAATTCAATATGCGGTCGGATATTATCAAGTCGATCGATTTTGTTGTAAACCGACAACGTCGGCACATTATCCGCCTGGATTTCTTCCAGCACGGCATTAACCGCTTCAATGTTTTCCTGTTTGCGCGTATCGGAGGAGTCAATCACGTGTAACAGCAGGCTGGCTTCCGTGGTTTCCTGTAAAGTGGATTTAAAGGCGGAAACCAAATCATGCGGCAAATCACGAATGAATCCCACCGTGTCGGCCAGAACGGTGGTGCCCACATCCTGAACGGATAAACGGCGTAAAGTCGGATCCAGCGTGGCGAAAAGCTGATCGGCGGCATAGACGTCCGCTTGCGTCAAACGATTGAATAGCGTAGATTTCCCCGCATTGGTGTAGCCTACTAACGAAATGGTGGAAATATCCGCCTTCTGACGGGTTTGCCGATTCTGATTACGTTGCTTAGAGACTTTTTCCAAGCGGTTTTGCAGCTGAGCGATACGCACTCTGATTAAACGGCGATCGGTTTCCAGTTGCGTTTCGCCGGGACCGCGTAAACCAACGGCGCCTTTTTGCTGATCTAAACCCGTTTTGCGTCGTACAAGGCGGGTGGCCAAATGTTTAAGCTGAGCCAGTTCCACCTGTAATTTGCCTTCGTGGCTGCGCGCCCGTTGGGCGAAAATATCTAAAATTAATCCGGTACGGTCGACCACCCGACATTCGCATAAGCTTTCTAGATTTCGGGTTTGCGCGGGCGTTAACTGATGATTGACCAGAATAACATCGGCATCCGACTGCTTCGCAAGCTCGGCGATTTCTTCCGCTTTGCCTTGCCCGACAAAATATTTGGCCTGCGGTGCGGAACGGCTGGTAGTGACGATTTGCAAAATGTCGACTTGAGCGGATTGGGCTAAAAGCTGAAATTCCGCCAGATCTTCGAGATTTTTATCCTGCGAGAAAAAAACGTGAACGATAATCGCCTTGTCACGTCCGTTTTCAGATGAGGAAAGTGCGGTGGAAATTGGCGTATTTTCCACCGCACTTTGAACGGATATTTCGTTATTCAAGATTATTCCGTTTGGGAGGACGATTCATCCGATTGTACCGCGGCGGCTTGAGCGGCTTGCTGCTGATATTGTTGCTGCGCATTATTGTTATGATGTGATACGCTGCGAGCCGGTACAACCGTAGAAATGGCGTGTTTATAAACCATTTGGTTGACGGTGTTTTTCAATAAAATCACAAATTGATCGAACGATTCGATCTGTCCTTGCAATTTAATGCCGTTGACAAGGTAAATAGAAACGGGGATACGTTCGCGACGAAGCGCATTTAAATAAGGATCTTGTAATGATTGCCCTTTTGCCATCTTGTTTTCCTTCTTATTATTTATTGTAGTTAGAATAATGAACGACTAATGTCTCATAGCCGACGGTCAATATACCAAGTTTTAACGGTTTTGCATAGCCAAATAAAAAGCTTGTTGAACCTTTTTCTGATTTTTTTCATTCTGCAGGCTGTCCAGCCACTGAATCGGCGTCTTCCAGCCGCGTAGCCAGGTGATTTGCCGTTTAGCTAACTGACGGGTGGCGCAAATGCCGCGGTAAATGGCTTCGTCAAAACCGTAATCGCCCCGTAAATGTTCCCACATTTGACGATATCCCACACAACGGATAGACGGCAAATCCGGGCTTAAATCGGGACGGGCGTAGAGTTTTTCCACTTCCGCTTTAAAGCCGAGCTCCACCATTTTCTGGAATCGCAATTCAATGCGCTGATGTAATATGCTGCGATCTTCCGGCGCAATGGCGAATTGCAAAACGTTGTAAGGCAACGCATCGCCTTTTTGCGCCGTGAGTTCGGTTAAGGATTTGCCGGTGAGATAAAACACTTCCAGCGCACGGTTGATGCGCTGACTGTCATTGGGATTAATGCGCGCAGCGGAAATCGGATCAAATTTTGCCAATTCCCGATGTAACGCCGGCCAGCCCGTTTGCTGCGCTTTCGCTTCAATTTCCGCCCGCACTTTTTCATCGGCGTTTGGCAGCGGTGACAAGCCTTCCGTCAACGCTTTGTAATACAGCATAGTGCCGCCGACCAATAAAGGGATTTTCCCTTGCGCCGTAATATCCGCCATTTCCCGCAGCGCATCGGCGCGGAAATTCATGGCGGAATAACTTTCGGCGGGATCCAAAATGTCAATCAGTCGATGAGGGGCCAGCGCCAGCTCGCTTTTGCTCGGTTTCGCCGTGCCGATGTCCATGCCTTTATAAATTAATGCGCTGTCGACGCTGATAATTTCTACCGGCAGCGTTTGGTGCAATTTGATGGCCAAATCCGTTTTTCCCGAGGCGGTGGGGCCCATCAAAAAAATCGCAGTGGGCAAAGCGGTCGAATTATGTTGCATAATTATGATAAATAAGATGAAAAATCAACGGGAATCAGCAGATCGTTAAGTTTTATCGCCGACTGCCGATTCAATAGCTGTTCGGTTTCCTGTAAAAGATTGACGGCGTTTGCCAACACCTGACAGTCGGTCGGCTCCGTTAAATCCAAAAGTGCGGTCAAAAAATCCGATGTTTTTTGCACGGATTGATTGAGCAACGTCACCACCATTTTCTGTAAATTCTGATGACGCAGACATTGCGGCACCGCGTTTAATGTAATGCGGCGCTGAGCGGGATTTTCGGTGAATTCGAATCCGCTTTGTTCAAACCAGTGTTTTTGTTGTCGCCATTGCGTCAGTTGTTCGTCCGATAAACGGAAAACTACGGGAATCAGCAACATTTGTTTGGACGGATTCGGTGCACACAACATCAGTTCGAACCGCATTCTTTGCAATTTATTAAGCGGCAGTAAATAAAAGCTCGAATCCTGTTGCAGCAATAATGCGCGATTATCCACCAAAGCGAGAGCACGCAATAACGAGCCCGCTGAGGCGCATATCGGCTGAGTCGATGCCGTCGGCGAAGTTTGATTTGCCGGCGTTTTGAGCAATTCGGCATAAAGCCGTTGTTCCGTTTTGCTGACTTTTTCGCGCCCGAATGATGAAGGCGAATGCGCTGATTGCGGCATAAAGTGCGGGAGAAAATTCGACGATTTTTCCGAACGGGACGGAGCCGAAGATTTTGTCGCAGTCGGCGTATGGCTTTCTTTTTCCGTCGGCGACGGATTAAATCCGAACAGATTCTGCCCGGCCGCCGCGCGGTTAGGGCGGACGGTCGCTGTCATATTTTTATAACCCGCCTGCGGTTCCCGGATTTCGTTTGCTCTTTTCGCATCCGATTGAGGTTCGGAAAAATCGAGCTGTTCGGCGGAAAGCAAGGCATGGGTGACGCCCTGGAAGATGAAATCGTGAATCAGACGGCTTTGCTGAAAACGCACTTCGTGTTTGGTCGGATGCACGTTTACATCCACATCGTTCGGATTCAAATCCAAAAATAGCACGAAAGCCGGATATTGCTCGTTACCCGAATGTTCTGCGTAAGCTTGCCGAATGGCGTGATTAATCACTTTATCTTTCACCATCCGCCCGTTTACGTAACAATAATTCAAATCGTTTTGCGAACGGGCGAAAGCGGGCGTTGCCACCCAGCCGGACAAATGCAAATCGTCGTGTTTCCAGTCGATATGCAATGCCTGACGGACGAAATCATCGCCGCAGATGGCGGCAAGGCGTTTTAGCTTCTGTGTATTTTCCTGCGCACTTTTATACTGACGAATGATTTTTCCGTTATGCGTCAGAGTGAAGCCGATGTGCGATTTCGCTAACGCGATGCGGCGGATAACTTCATCGATATGGCCGAATTCCGTTTTGTCCGTGCGTAAAAATTTGCGACGGGCCGGCGTATTGAAGAATAAATTTGCCACTTCCACCGTGGTGCCGACAGGGTGAGACGCCGGTTTGATCACGCTTTCCTGTTCGCGCCCCTGCACAAAAACCTGCCAGGCTTCCTGTTGTTCGGCGGTGCGGGAGGTGAGCGTCAAACGGGAAACCGAGCTGATACTGGCTAAGGCTTCACCGCGGAAACCAAAGCTGAGAATCGCTTCCAAATCGTCAATAGTGGCGATTTTACTGGTGGCATGGCGGGCAAGCGCCAACGCCAGTTCTTGTTTCGGAATGCCGATGCCGTTATCGCGGATGCGGATCAGCGTTGCGCCGCCGTTTTCAATATCGATTTGAACCTGAGTGGCGCCGGCGTCCAGGCTGTTTTCCACCAATTCTTTCACCACCGACGCCGGACGTTCGACGACTTCACCCGCTGCGATTTGGTTAGCAAGTTGTGGCGGTAAAATTTGAATCGGCATAATTATTCCTTAATCTGAATTTTTTGACCTACGCGGACTTTTCCGTCTTTTAAATTCGGGTTCAGTTTCAAAATTTGACTTGGCGGAATGCCGTATAAACGACTGACGGCATAAATCGTCTGGTCTTTTTCAATCACGTGATATTTCGGCGTTTCTTTCGATTTATCCTGGTTTTTTCCTTTTTCCGTCGCTTTTACATTGGGTTTAACGGTTTGCTTTTCAGTCGGTTTTTTGTTTTTTGCCGGAATTTTTAAGGTTTGACCGACAAGCAAGGTTTTCCGTTTCAAATTATTTAAGGCGACGATGTCGTCTTCTTTCACGTCGTATTTTTTAGCGATTTTATCCAACCGATCGCCGGCTTTAACGCTGTGAACCACGCCGCTGTCTTTCGGCGCGGAAACGGTTTCTGGCTCGGATTTGTCGGGATTTTTGCCCGCACTTTTACGGTTATCCGGAATGCGGAGTTTCTGCCCGATAAGCAGAGTTTTTCGTTTCAGCTGATTTAAGGTGACGATGTCGTCTTCTTTCACGTCGTATTTTTTAGCGATTTTATCCAACCGATCGCCGGCTTTAACGCTGTGAACCACGCCGCTGTCTTTCGGCGCGGAAACGGTTTCCGGCTCGGATTTGTCGGGATTTTTGCCCGCACTTTTACGGTTATCCGGAATGCGGAGTTTCTGCCCGATAAGCAGGGTTTTCCGTTTCAGCTGATTTAAGGCGACGATGTCGTCTTCTTTCACGTCGTATTTCTTGGCGATTTTATCCAATCGATCGCCGGCTTTAACGCTGTGAACCACGCCGCTGTCTTTAACGGTGTCGTTTTCTTTTTTGTCATCAGTTTCGCTTTTTGCGTTATTGGATTGCGCGTTTTTCGGACTGTCTGCCGGGGCGCGTACCACGGTGTTGACTTCTAAACCGCCGTGGCGTTTCCGGTAATCCACAATACCCTGATAAATAATGTAGGCAATACGGCGGCGATAGGACGGCGAACTCAGTTTTGCCTCTTCTTCCGGATTGGATAAGAAGCCCGTTTCCACCAAGACGGACGGAATATCCGGCGAACGCAGTACGCCAAGGCTGGCATGTTGCGGACGGCTGCGGCTTAGCGTCGTGATTTTGGCGAAATTACGCAAAATGGCGTCACCGAGTTCGTATCCGACTCGCTGACTGTGTCCGAATTGCAAGTCCAATACGGTTTGATTCAGGTATTTCTCGTTGTTGTGGGTGGCAAGGACGTTGCCCGCGCCGCCGAGTAATTCCGATTGTTTTTCGTGATCTTCCAGCCATTGTCCCATTTCGTCATTGGCGCGACGGTTTGATAGCACCCAAACGGAAGCGCCGCGCAAGGTCGAGCCTTCGGAGGAATCCGCATGAATGGAAATTAAGTAGTTCGCTTTTTGGCGACGGGCGATTTCCGAGCGATCAGGCACGGAAATGTAGTAATCGCCGTTGCGGGTCAATACGGCGCGAAAATTCGGATCTTTGTCCAAAAACGACTTTAATTCCCGAGCGATGGAAATGGTGACGTTTTTTTCGTAAATACGCAGGTTGCGGCTGATGGCGCCCGGATCTTTCCCGCCGTGGCCGGGATCGATGGCGATAGTCCATTTTTCCGCCAACGCCGATTGGGAATAAGCCGTCAGACAGCAAAGTGCGGTCAAAATAAGCGCTGTTTTTTGTCCGTATTTTTTAGTTGCGTCCATGCGGCGTCGGGCAAAGGCGCCGGCTGTTTTCAATAAATGGGATAAAATCTGTTTCATCGGCTATTTTAATAATTGAATGATGGCTTCACCTTGTTCGCTTTGTGGAATTAATTCGATTCGGCGCGCATTGTCCGTATAACTAATGTTGACCGACAGATCGGGCTCGGCAAGCAAACCGGCGCCTTTTTCCGCCCATTCAATCAGACAAATGCTGTCGGCGGAAAAATAGTCGCGGATGCCCATAAATTCCAGTTCTTCCGGATCGCTCAAACGGTATAAATCAAAGTGATAAATGCGTTTGCCTTGCAGTCGATATTCTTCAACCAGCGTGTAAGTCGGGCTTTTTACGTTGCCCTGATGTCCCAGCCCCTGAATCATGCCGCGGCTGAGGGTGGTTTTGCCCGCCCCCAGATCGCCGTTAAGATAAAGGGTAATGGCGTGCGGCGAAACGATTTGGCAAACGGCCCGAATCAGCATGCGACCGAAATCGATCGTCGCTTGTTCGTCAGGCAAAAAACGACTGTAAGACATAGCGGACATAAGCTCGTAACTAACGGATTAAATGGGCGAAATTGTACCGCATTTTTCATTTTTACAATAGGAATAATTTTGCGGCGGCTGTCGGATCCGGGAAAGTGCGGTCACAAAAAGCAACGCTTTTTGAACGTTGGCTTTGCCAACGGTGGCGAAGCCATAAGTAATCACACTGGTGATTACGCATAAAAAATGACAAGTTTTTTTGTTCAGTTTTGGGGTTGAAAATTAAAAATGAATTTTAAATCGAGATAAAAGAAAAGGACGTCATAAAACGTCCTTTGAAATTTGGAGCGGGAAACGAGGCTCGAACTCGCGACCCCAACCTTGGCAAGGTTGTGCTCTACCAACTGAGCTATTCCCGCAGGCGACTTATCGTCGAAAACAGGGCGTATTATACGGAAGTTTTCGTATCGTGCAAGCAGAATTTTCAGAAAAGTGACCGCTTGTTGATTTTTTAGTCTAATTTAATGAAATGCTCGCGATAATAAGCCAATTCTTTAATGCTTTCGCGAATGTCATCCAGCGCTAAATGCGAGTTGGTTTTTTGGAATCCGTTTAAAATATCGGGTTTCCAGCGGCGAGCCAGTTCTTTCAGGGTGCTGACGTCGAGATGGCGGTAATGAAAATAATCCGCTAAATCCGGCATGTATTTGAATAAAAAGCGTTTGTCCTGCGCGACGCTGTTTCCGCAAATCGGCGATGCGCCTTTCGGCACCCACTGTTTCAGAAAATCGATCGTTTGTAATTCGGCGGCGCGCTCGGTAAGCTTGCTGGTTTTCACCCGTTCAACCAAACCGTTGGCGGTGTGAGTTTTGACGCACCAGTCGCTCATTTTAGCCAGCAGTTCGTCCGATTGATGTACCGCCAGAACCGGACCTTCCGCTAAAATATTGAGATTTTTATCCGTCACAATAGTAGCGATTTCGATAATGCGTTCCTGTTCGGGATCCAATCCCGTCATTTCCAAATCAATCCAAATCAGATTTTCTTTATCTTGAGCCATAATTTCAGTATCCTATCATTCATCTATTTCAATTCTACCCGAAAATCGACCGCACTTTAAATGGCAAAACAGAAATTAACCCAAAATCAAAAACGCCGTATTCATTCCAATAACGCAAAAGCGTTGGATCGCCATCGTCGGCAAGCTAAAAATCAGATTGACTGGCAGGAGAATATGCTGGGCGAAACTCAGGACGGCGTGGTGGTGACGCGCTATTCCATGCATGCGGATGTGGAAGATGCGCGAGGTGAAGTGTTTCGCTGTAATCTGCGACGGACTTTGTCCGGCGTGGTAGTTGGAGATTGCGTGGTTTGGCGCAAGGGTCACGAAAAGCTACAAGGTGTCAGCGGCGTGATTGAAGCGGTAAAACCCCGCCAAAACGAGTTGTCTCGTCCGGATTATTATGACGGACTGAAAGTCATGGCATCGAATATTGATCTTATTGTGATTGTTTCGGCGGTATTGCCGACTTTATCGCTGAATATTATCGATCGTTATCTGGTGATTTGCGAAACGGCGAATATTCCGGCGCTGATTGTCTTGAACAAGATTGATTTGCTGTCCGACGAAGCCCGTCAACAAGCGGAAGAACAGCTGAAAATTTATCGGAATATCGGTTATCAAACCCTAATGATTTCGGCGGAAACCGGAGAAAATATGAAAAAACTGACCGCACTTTTAGCGCAGGGAACGTCTATTTTTGTGGGGCAGTCGGGTGTTGGCAAATCCAGTCTGGTAAATCGAATTCTGCCGGAAGTAAATGCTCAGACGGGCGATGTCAGCCAAACTTCGGGATTGGGCCAGCATACTACGACTTCATCCCGTTTATATCATTTACCGCAAGGCGGTAATTTGATTGATAGCCCGGGCATTCGCGAATTCGGTTTGTGGCATTTGGACGCGGAACAAATCACCAAAGGTTATCGCGAATTTCAGGATTTTCTGGGAATGTGTAAGTTCCGGGATTGTAAGCATTTAAACGATCCTCAATGTGCGCTGCGGGAAGCGGTGGAACAAGGCAAAATTCATCCTGTACGTTTTGATAATTATCACCGATTAATTTCAAGCAAAAATGAGGCAAAATCTCACCGACATTTTACGACGTAACCCTAAAAAGGTATAAAATAATCTTATAATATTTAAAATTTTTGTTACTTTTAGATTAAAAAATAACCAGGCTTGTACCTTTTTTATGCGCTAACTCAAAAATTGTCACGATTAAGCTTGATTATTTAGGCAGAATATTGATACTTACTGTTGAAATTGAGTAATTAAAAAAATCAATAAATTTTAACCGCACTTTCATGCGGAGGATTCACTTAATAAGTCGTTTTGAGCTTGTTAAATCTTTCTATTAAACTTTTATCTCGAGGTAAAATCATGTATTCAAAAGACGTTGAAATTACAGCTGCTGCCGGTCTACACACTCGTCCTGCCGCTCAATTCGTAAAAGAAGCAAAAGCCTTTGCATCAGACATCACGGTCACATCGGCAGGTAAAAGCGCAAGCGCAAAAAGCTTATTCAAGTTACAAACTCTAGGTTTAACACAAGGTACCGTCATCACAATTTCAGCTGAAGGTGAAGATGAACAAGCTGCCGTTGATCATTTAGTTGCTTTAATGCCAACTTTAGAATAATGATTTCATAGCCATAACATCGGATTTCCCTCATATTGTGATGGAAAACGTTCTGTTGTGGCTATTATTTTTATACGCATCTTAATTATATTGGAAGGGTAAATTATGATTTCAGGAATTCCAGCTTCTCCAGGTATCGTTTTCGGTAAAGCACTTGTACTTAAAGAAGAAAAAATTGTCATCGACCATGGCAAAATCAGTGATGACCAACTGGATGCCGAAGTGGCGCGCTTTTATAAAGGGCGAGCCGCGGCAGTGGAGCAGTTAAATTCTATCCGTAACCGAGCGTTGAAATCGCTTGGTGAAGATAAAGCGGCGATTTTTGAAGGTCATTTAATGATCTTAGAAGACGAAGAGCTGGAAGAAGAAATTATTGATTACCTTCGTTCGCATAAAGTGAGTGCGGCTTCGGCGGCGAGCAAAATTATCGATCAGCAAGTCGCCATGTTGTCTGAAATCGATGACGAATACTTAAAAGAGCGCGCAGGCGATATTCGAGATATCGGCAATCGATTGCTTAAAAATATTTTAGGCATGCATATTGTGGATTTGGGCGAAATTAACGAAGAAGCGATTTTAGTGGCTTATGATTTAACCCCGTCCGAAACGGCGCAATTAAATCTGGATAAAGTGTTAGGTTTTATCACCGATATCGGCGGCCGTACTTCTCACACTTCTATTATGGCGCGTTCCTTGGAATTGCCGGCGATTGTGGGAACCAATAATGTAACGGAAAAAGTGAATACCGGCGATTTCCTGATTCTGGACGCAGTGAACAATGCGGTTTACGTGAATCCGACTCAGGAACAAATCGATAGCCTGAAGGAACAGCAGGCGCAACTTGCGGCGGAAAAAGCGGAATTAGCCAAATTAAAAGATTTGCCGGCGTTAACGTTGGACGGTCATCAGGTCGATGTGGTTGCGAACATCGGTACGATTCGCGATTGCGAAGGTGCGGATCGTAACGGTGCGGAAGGCGTCGGGTTATACCGTACCGAATTCCTGTTTATGGATCGCGATAGTCTGCCTTCGGAAGAAGAACAATTCGCCGCGTACAAAGAAGTGGTGGAAGCGATGAACGGTCGCTTAGTGGTATTGCGTACGATGGACATCGGCGGCGATAAAGAATTGCCGTATTTGAATTTACCGAAGGAAATGAATCCGTTCTTAGGTTGGCGCGCAGTGCGTATCGCATTGGACCGCCGCGAAATTTTACATGCGCAATTACGTGCGGTGTTGCGCGCATCGGCATTCGGTAAATTGGCGGTAATGTTCCCGATGATTATTTCCGTTGAGGAAATTCGCGAGTTAAAAACCGTGATTGAAGTATTGAAACAAGAACTTCGCAATGAAGGCAAAGCGTTTGACGAAAATATTCAGGTCGGCGTGATGGTTGAAACGCCGTCTGCCGCGGTGAATGCAAAATTCTTAGCTAAAGAAGTGGATTTCTTCAGTATCGGTACGAACGATTTAACGCAATACACCTTAGCGGTAGACCGCGGTAACGAATTGATTTCTCATTTATACAATCCGATGTCTCCGTCAGTATTAAACCTGATCAAACAGGTGATTGACGCCTCTCACGCCGAGGGTAAATGGACCGGTATGTGCGGTGAATTGGCCGGTGACGAACGCGCAACCTTATTGCTTTTGGGGATGGGATTGGATGAATTCAGTATGAGTGCGATTTCCGTGCCTCGTATCAAGAAATTAATCCGCAACGTAAATTTTGCCGATGCCCGCATTTTAGCTGAAAAAGCGTTACAGGTTCCGACTGCGGCTGAAATAGAAAAATTAATCAATGATTTCTTAAAAGAAAAAGCATTAAACTAGATACAAAGTGAAATTTTTGCGTTAGAATACGTAAGGTTTCAATCATTATGGAGAGGTTACAATGGGTTTTTTTGCTAAGTTATTTGGCTCAAAACAAAGTCAAGCAGTGGAAGTGAAAGTATATGCACCATTATCAGGTGAAATCGTAAGCATTGAAGATGTTCCTGATGTTGTATTTTCGGAAAAAATTGTAGGCGACGGCATTGCAATTAACCCGACCGGCGACGAAATCGTTGCTCCGGTAGACGGCGTTATCGGCAAAATTTTCGAAACGAATCATGCGTTTTCCATGGAATCTGCCGAAGGTGTGGAATTATTCGTTCACTTCGGTATTGATACGGTTGAGTTAAAAGGTGAAGGTTTTACCCGTGTCGCTCAGGAAGGCCAAAGCGTTAAACGCGGTGACGTCATATTGAAATTTGACTTGGATTTATTAAAATCAAAAGCAAAATCAGTATTAACGCCGATTGTGATTTCTAATATGGATGAAATCAGTCATATTGAAAAACACGTTGGTTCTGTAATTGCAGGCGAAACGGAAGTTTTATTACTTAAAAAATAACCATTGCTGATTTAAGTTTGTTGAAAAGTTCGCTTAGGTTGATTAAGCGGACTTTTTGTTTGAGGGTGCGGTTCCTTAAATGAACGGCACTTTAACAGTTATTAACGGAAATATTATGTTTGGGAAAGGCGGATTAGGCGGCTTGATGAAACAAGCCCAACAAATGCAGGAACGTATGCAAAAAATGCAGGACGAGATTGCTCAGCTTGAAGTCACGGGAGAATCCGGTGCCGGGCTTGTTAAAATTACATTAAACGGTGCGCATAATTGCCGTCGTATCACCATTGATCCTTCTCTGATGGAAGAAGATAAGGAAATGCTGGAAGACTTAATTGCCGCCGCATTTAACGATGCCGTGCGCCGTGCGGAAGAAATGCAGAAAGAAAAAATGGCTTCGGTGACCGCAGGCATGTCATTGCCGCCGGGTTTCAAAATGCCGTTTTAATTTTTCAATCCAACCTTGCTTCAGGTTGAAAGATGATCGTTACCGACGAATCAATGTGTAAAAACATTGCGTTTTTAGACCGCACTTTATGTTAATTTCAAAAAGTGCGGTCGATTTTTTCATTGTTTTTCAGGAAATCTTATGCAAAGCAGTCCGCTGTTAGAAAATCTTGTTGAGCATTTGCGCTGCCTGCCCGGAGTGGGACCGAAATCCGCTCAGCGTATGGCATATCATTTATTGCAACGCGATCGTAGCGGCGGCATGAATTTAGCCCGCGCTCTGACGGATGCGATGTCGAAAATCGGGCATTGCAGCCAATGCCGTACTTTTACGGAAGAAGAAACCTGCGCCATTTGTGATAATCCGCGTCGCCGGAATTCGGGCTTGCTGTGCGTGGTGGAAATGCCGGCGGATATTCAGGCCATTGAACAGACCGGGCAGTTTTCCGGGCGCTATTTTGTTTTAATGGGACATTTATCGCCGTTAGACGGTATCGGTCCGCGGGAAATCGGTTTGGATTTGCTGCAACAACGTTTGCAGAACGAACGTTTTCAAGAAGTCATTTTGGCGACCAATCCCACCGTTGAAGGCGACGCGACGGCCAATTATATCGCCGAAATGTGTATGCAACAGGGCATTAAAGTAAGCCGCATTGCTCACGGTATTCCAGTAGGCGGCGAATTGGAAATGGTGGACGGCACAACCTTGACCCATTCGTTTTTGGGCCGTCGCGAATTGGGATAAATCATGTCAGAAAATATAAATAATTTTTCATTAATCAGCCGTTTACTGGGAAATTTATTTTATCGTTCGCCGACGGATCCGGTGCTTGACGGCGTTTTCAGCTGGTTGCAGCAAAAAGGATTGGCGCAAATTTGGCCGCTGGAGACGGACAAAGCAAGCTTGTCTGCTATTGAAAGTCTGCAAATGGCGGTCGATCCCGTCGTGCTGGATAAAGAATATCAGCGATTGTTCCGCGACAAGAAAAATGTCGTGCCCGTTGAAATTTCGGCTTACAACGTTGACGCGGAGGCTTTTGCGGCATTCCGGCAGGCGCGCAATATGCCGTCGGTGGAAAGTGCGGATCATTTTGGTTTAGTTTTTTTAACCGCTTCCTGGATTGAAGACAATCTGGCTTCCGTCTCCGCGCAAAAGGAACTGTTCGAGCAGTTTTTGCTGCCTTGCGCCAATCCGTTTTTAACAAAAGTGGAAGCGGCGGCGAATTTACCGTTTTATCGCGCGCTGGCGTTGCTTTCCCGCGAAATATTGGCGGCGATGGCGGATGAGCTGGAAGAAGCGGAATAAACCGATCGTTAAAGTAAAAGATGAAAAAGCTTGGAATTCTCCGGGCTTTTTTATTTTACGGCTTGCCGTAATTGCGGGAGAAGCTGCGCAATCATCTGAATTTGCTGCAACGGCACGCTAAAGTGCGGGCGATTTTTGCGCTGATTTTGTTCCGTATAACGCTGTAATTTCGTCGTTATCTGCCGGTAACGGTTTTCAAATTCCGCATCGGATATTCGGTCCGATTTTTCCAGTAACAACGCGGTCTGTTTGGCAATAGGATAAAACTCGCTTAGAAAATCGGTATCCTGTTTGATGTCGCGCATTTTCCGGCGGTATGCGCCCAAAGCGGAAATATAACCCAGTAACGTGGTGTTAATCTGCAGAAAGTTAAAACCTTTTTGCAAGTAAGGCGCGTATTTTTTCGGTTCGGTATTCATGGTCGTCAGCGTGGCGGTTAACGCCATGGCGCTTTCATGAGCGCGGCGACGTGCAATGCGATATTTCAGGTCATCGCCGCTGCCGAATAACAACTGCCCGACGATATGCAATAAATACTGAGCATCATGAATGATCGCCTGGTGGCTGACTTTATCCAGTTGCAGATATTTCCAGTCGGGAAAAATATAAGACACGGCAATCCATGCCAGGGCGGAACCCAGCAAAGTATCAAGCAGGCGCGGTAAAGTGGCGTCATAAATGTCGAAACCCATAATATCAAAGCTGGCGAGGACTTGGATGGTGATGAAAAAGGTTGAAAAGCTGTAATTATTGGTACGGAAAAAATAAAACAGCGTGCTGCTGATGACCACCATCGCCAGTTTGGCTTCCAAGGCGGAAGCCATGTAAGGCAAGCACGAACCGACCAGCACGCCCAGCAATGTGCCGATAATCCGTTGTTTTACCCGTATTTTTGTGGCGGAATAATTAGGTTGGCAAACGAAAATGGCGGTCAATAAAATCCAATAGCCGCGATCCACCTGTAAATCGAAAATTTCTACCAGACTGCAACAGATAAATACAACAACGGACAAACGTACGGCATGGCGGAACAGCTGAGATTCCACCGTAAAATGGCTGCCGATACGAGCGAGAATGTTCCCAAAGCCGGAAATATGTTCGGTATCAATCCGGGCGCGTTCGTTTTGTTCTTCGCTGTGTTGAGACTGCGCCAGATTGCGTAGTTGCCAATCGATATTCTGCAGATTTTCCAGTAAAGTGCGTATCGTTTGCAGGTTGTTTTTTTCATCGTCGGACTGACAGCGTTGAGCGTACAATTCTAAAGACTGATGGGTGCCCGCCACGGTACGTTCCAACCGCCGGCTGTAGCGGTATTCGCCGTTGGTCTGCAATGCCGTGGCGATGTCGCGACAGGCCTGCGCTTCAAGTTCCAGCAGGCGTTGCATGCGGAAGATTAAATCCGAATTTTTCAGTTTTCCGGCAAGAACCTGGTAATTGGCATGACTGGAATGGGCGCGTTCGTGAATGTCCTGCGCAGTAAAATAATAGCGCAACATTTTATTGGTGTGCGCATGCCGATGCTGACTGCGCATACGGTTAAACAACAGGTTGCGACAATGATTGAACGCGGCAATCAGGCGGCTGTTGGTCATTGCCAGAGAAATCTGTTTTTGTTCCAGTTGCTCGATATCGTCAGGGTCAAAAAAATCCGATTTAGCGTCAAGATAATCCGCCAGCGCCAGAAAAGATGTCATTATGCTGTCTTGCACCGGGCGATTGGGGAAAATCAGGTGAATGATCACCGCCACCGAGCTATACAGAAAGGTTCCTGCCAGAATCATAACCGGATTCAGATACCAAGGCATTTCGGGCAAATAGGTGAGTGTGGTATACAGAGACACGACAAGGGTGCCGAATGCAATGGTGCTGTAACGTTGTCCTACGGCGCCGACCATGGTGAAAATAAAGGTGATCAAGGTCATCATGATGATGAAATAAATGCCTTGATTGAGCAGCAGTTGAGAAAGAAAAGAGGACACCGTGAAGGCGAGCAGAGTATAAAAAATATTCCGTAATCGCCCGCTGAAGCGATCGTCCAAATCCACCAGTCCGCCGGCAATCACGCCGAGCACCAACGGCATGCTTTGCTGCGAAATATCCAATCCCCATACTAATAACGCCGCAATATTGACGGCGATAAACATCGGCAGCGAGGCGATAACTTTGGTATTAAGCATTGCGTTTTGATTCAAATTCTTTTTCGGCTGCGTATTGACGAGCCAATTGAGCGGTTTCTTTTGATACTACGCGCTGCCCCACGGGAAAAAGCGAAATCGGCGCCAGTTTGAAATGCGCCAGGCCGGTCGGAATGCCGATAACGGACAGACATTGAGCAATGCCCACAAAGATATGAGCAAGACACAACCACCACCCGAAAAGAATGAACCAAACCAGATTCAGCACGGAACCGAGCGTATTTTGCACCGCGCTTTTCGGTTCCAGATATTTCACGTGAATAATATCGTTCCCAAAGGGAATCAGCGACATTTTAGTAATTTCCCAACAACTTCGCGTATAAGGCAGGGTGATAATCAACACGGCGCTGAATATCGTGGCGATTAACCAACCCAGCGTAACGGCAAAACCGCCCAGAACGAAATTTAGAATATTAAGAATCAGCGCCATAGTCTTCAAACAGCCTTAAAAGTGCGGTCAAAATTGACGAAGTTTTTTCGCAAAATCATAGGCGATAAACCGCCTTAAGCTTCTAATAAAAAAGTGAGCTAAGCTCACTTTTTGCATCAATTAAAAGCTTATTTTTGCGTTTTCACCCAGTTTAAGAAACGTTCCTGCGTTTCTTTGTCCGCTTGTTGATACCAGTATTGCAGCATTTGTTCCGCGGCGTTTTCGCCCTGAACGGTTACTTTGCCCTTCTTCACTTTACCGTTTTGAACGGTGCCGACGGCAGCCGGCATGGACGCAGTGGCGAAGCCCGCTACGGAAGCGGTGGCGCCGGACTGGTTGTAGTTAGACAGATTTTCTTCTAAATTCACACCGGGCAGGAAACCTTCCTGTTTCAAATAATCCTGCTTCGTGGCGATTTCCGTGCCGGAAACGGTTTTCACCGTGATTTTAGGATTCGCTTTAAAATTATTGGCTTCGCGCTCGTTGGTTAAACGCGGCGCGGAAATTTGAACGTCTTCGGTAGAACCCTGGAATGTTACTACAATCGGATCGCTTTCAAATAAATTACGATCGGATCCTTCGCGAATTAATTCCGATACGCGCACGACCACTTGGTGAGTGTTGGTATCATTGACATTGAACGAACGGCTTTCTTTTAATAAAGATTTGCTTGCCTTTTGTCCGTCGACCGCTAAAAAATCAATATTTGATGAAGCGGTAACCATGCCTGCGAAACTGGCGGAACTCGCGAGTAATGCCGCAGCAGCAACGGCAGCTAAACGAAATTTCATAGTAACTCCTTGGGAGAAATAAAACATAAAACCTCACTTTAATGATGAAAGTGTTAGTTTGTATGCTATGCTAATTTCGATGAAATAGGAATAGTCAGCCGTAAAAAAATCGCAAATTTCTGAAATAAATCAAGGAGTGGCGTGATGATACAACGACAATTTACCGTTTACGGATGTGTGCAGGGCGTGGGATTTCGTTTTTTCACCGCACGTGAAGCCAATAAATTAGGGATTCATGGCTACGTGAAAAATCAAATCGACGGTTCGGTTCGTGTGGTCGCCGCGGGATCCGCCGAACAGATTGCCGCCTTCAGAGAATGGCTGGAACAAGGCCCGCCCACGGCTGAGGTGACAAATTTAATCGAGCAGGAATATGCGGGCGGACGCGTATTCAGCCGTTTTTCCATCGAACGTTAACGCTGGGCGCCACTGAAAACGAAAAGTGCGGGCAAAAAACGTCGCATTTTTTGACCGCACTTTAGCACCGGATTTGGCTTACCGAATAGGAAATTAAAGGCATTTTGCCGGTTTCGGCAAGCCCGCCAGTTTTGTCGCCTGTTTCGCCGGACCGTCCGGGAAAAGGCGTTGCAAATAGCGGCTGTTGCCTTTTTCTTCGCCTAATTTTTTCGCCATGGCTTTCACTAACATTCGAATGGCGGGGGAAGTTTTATATTCCTGATAAAAATCGCGCACAAAATCAATCACTTCCCAGTGTGCGTCCGTTAATACGATACCTTCTTTTTCCGCGATGGCGCGGGCCACATCCGGCGTCCATTGGTTTAAATCCATTAAATAACCGGCCGGATCGGTTTCAATCTGTTGTTGGTTAACCGTTAACATAATTTTCCTTATGAAGAACAAAACGCCCCGAAACGGGGCGTTTATGATGATTCGCGCTGATTATTCGTCGCGGCTGAAAATCGTTAATAAATTCAATAAACTGATGAACAGATTGTAAAGCGACACAAACAGGCTGACTGTTGCGCGGATATAGTTGGTTTCGCCGCCGTGAATAATGTTGCTGGTTTCAAACAAAATCGCCGCACTGGAAAATACCACGAAAAGCGCGCTCATCGCGATATGCAATGCCGGCATATTCAGGAATATGTTGGCGATCATACCGATTAACAACACGATGAATAAAGAGAACATCATACCGGCAAGGAACGACATGTCTTTTTGCGTGGTCAATACATAAGCCGAACAAGCGAAGAAGACCGCAGCGGTTCCGCCTAAAGCCAATACAACCAGATCGCTTAAGCCGGCGCCTACATACATATTAAGGATTGGGCCCAAAGTGTAACCGAGAAAACCGGTAAAGGCGAACGCCGCCAAAATCCCCGCGCCGCTGTTGGCCAATGAGTGCGTTAGGAACAGTAATCCGTAAAAACCTACCAAGGTAATTAAAATACCCGGGCTAGGCAGGTTAAGGGACATGGAAATGTAAGCGACCAGCGCAGAAAAAGCCAGCGTTAAACCCAATAAAAAATAGGTGTTACGCAGCACTTTGTGGGTGCTTAGCAATAAAGAAGCCTGATCGCGGGAATCGAAAACAATACGGGATTGTTGCATAGTCTTTCCTTCAATAGAGAGTCAATAAAATTGTTGTTAAATTAAAGTTAAATTTGATAAAAGTCAAAATGTTTTTTTATGTTGTCGGCGATATTTTCATCGACGCTGGACAAAATATCGTCTGTTAAGACGATTTTCTAAAATTTTAGTTTACCTCATCGTAAAACTATATTATATTTCTCCGCACTTCGACGGAGGAATGGCAGAGCGGTTGAATGCACCGGTCTTGAAAACCGGCGAGGGTTTGCGCCCTCCCTGAGTTCGAATCTCAGTTCCTCCGCCACTTTTTATAAGCCGTAAGCTGTTTGCTTGCGGCTTTTTTGTTAGCCGAATGCGCATAACGGTATAACAAATATGTGTTCGATTCCGGATTTTTCAAGATTATGAAAAAAACGTGCTGAAAATCTTCCGCACTTTTTAACTCAGTGACGCTTTCGGGCGAAAGCGGGAGGCTTTAGCCGTGATCATCGGAAATTTAAGGCGATTCGCAACCTTTTTTAAGCGCAAAAAACTGATCAAAATCAACATTAGGAATAATTATCATTTATTGGCGGTAAGTCGGGTGTATAATTCGACGCTAGGCTAAAACCAATTTAAAACGGAGTATTCATTATGGTTGTTCCTTTATCTCAACTCAGCAAAGGAAATGTCGCTTATATTGATTCCATCGTCGCCAATCACGCATTCGGCGAGCTGGACGGGTTAGTCAGTCGCCGTTTGGCGGATTTAGGCTTTTCTAAAGGCATGCCGGTGGAAGTGGTGGCGGCCGGCGTTTTCGGCAAAGGTCCGTTTGCGGTGAGATTAAGTAACTTATCGCAGTTTTCTTTACGCGCTGCGGAAGCCAGTAAAATTCTTTGTCATATCAATAAATAACCGATTAATAGCCTGATAATTTTCTTATAACCAAGATAAACGTAATGAATCAAGATAAACTGACTTATTTTGCTTTAGTCGGCGCACCCAATTGCGGGAAAACCGTACTTTTTAACGGATTAACGGGCTCCAATGCGAAAGTGGCCAATTATCCCGGCGTAACGGTCGAGCGGCGCGAAGGGTTATTTGTCGATGATCCTTCGGTAAGCATCATCGATTTACCCGGTACTTATAGTTTACGCACCACCACTCTTGATGAAGCCGTCGCCCGCGATGAAATTTTAGGGAAATACGGTAGAAAAATTGACGGTATTATTGCCGTTGCCGATGCCACCAATTTACGCATGACCTTACGCATGGTGCTGGAGTTAAAAATGCTGGGGCTGCCGATGGTGGTATCGTTAAATCTGATTGACGTGGCCCGTTCCCGCGGTTTAACCATTGACGAGAAAAAGCTCGCCGAGTTGTTGGGAGTTCCTGTTTTGGAAACCGTAGCCATCCGGCGAGACGGTATCCGCGGCGTAAAAAACGCCATCGCTAATTTGCCGCGTGACAGCGTCGGTATTGACAGCAATCAAGCGGTAAAACTGTTGGAATCCCTTGATAGCAATGCCTTGTATGCGCAGGTCGAAGAAATTCTGACGCAAACGGTTAAAACGGAAATGGTTATGCCGCAATGGCACCAACGATTAGACCGTCTCACCTTACATCCCGTTTGGGGATTCGTCTTATTACTGCTGGTTTTGTTATTGGTGTTTCAGGCGGTTTATTCCTGGTCCGCACCCGTGATGGATTTCATTGAAGATCTTTTTACAAGCCTGGGAGAATGGGTTGCCACTTTGATTCCGGAAGGAATATTGCGGGATTTAATACTCAACGGTGTGATTGCCGGCGTGGGCAGTGTTTTGGTGTTCGTTCCGCAAATCGCAATTTTGTTTGCTTTTATTTTGTTACTGGAAGATTCCGGCTATTTACCGCGGGCGGCGTTTCTTTTGGATAATTTGTTATCCACCAGCGGCTTATCCGGCCGGGCATTCATCCCGCTGTTGTCCAGCTTCGCCTGCGCGGTGCCTTCGGTGATGTCGGCCAGAACCATTCAGGATCCCCGCGAACGGTTGGTGACTATCGCCATTGCTCCGATGCTGACCTGTTCTGCGAGATTGCCCGTTTATGCGCTGATTATCGGTGCGGTGATTCCGGATCAAACGGTCTGGGGCGTTTTTAATCTGCAAGGTTTGGTGTTGTTCGGGTTATATTTTATCGGCGTGTTTTCCGCCGGATTGGTGGCTTACATTATGAAGCGCCTCGCCCGTCGCAAAGGCAGCATTCGTCAATTCCCGTTATTAATGGAATTGCCGACGTTCCGTTTACCGAATTTTCAACACATTTTATCCAGTTTGTGGGATAAAGTGGCGGCTTTCCTGAAACGGGCGGGAACGGTTATTTTTGCTTTAAGCGTGATTTTATGGGCGCTGGTCAGTTTTCCGGCAACGCCGGAAGGCGCCACGGCCGCGGCCATTGATTATAGCTTCGCCGGTATGCTGGGCAATTTTATCCAACCGATTTTTGCGCCTTTAGGATTTACCTGGCAAATGTGTATTGCCATGATTCCGGGAATTGCCGCCCGTGAAGTGGTGGTGGCCGCGTTGGGCACGGTTTATGCGGTCGGCGCAAGCGGTTCGGATGAGGCCATTCAAAACGCTTTAGTGCCGATCGTACACGAACAATGGGGAATCCCGACGGCGCTGGCTTTTTTAGCTTGGTACGTTTATGCGCCGATGTGTATGGCGACGCTGGCGGTGATTAAACGGGAAGTCAATTCGACTAAAAAAACCTTGCTGATTGCGGGTTATCTGTTCGCGCTGGCTTACGTATTCTCGTTTGTGGTATACCAAATTTCTGCGAGGATCTTCTAATATGGAACAATCTATTATTGTCGGCCTCATTGTCGGCGTTTGCGTATTGTACCTATTACGTAAATTTGTGTTTAAGTCCAAAACGGCTAAAAACGGCCTGTGCGGCGGCTGTGATCGCTGCGGCGGCAAAAAAGGTTGTCCGTAAAACCGTTAACGCAGCAAAAAGTGCGGTCAAATTTTCGCTTGTTTTTTTAATTCAAAAAACATTCAAAATTTTGACCGCACTTTTTATATTTTAATCGGTTAAAACGCGTTAACCGGCATCTTTTCATTCGATGAACGGCACTTTATGCGTCAGCGAAAGTGCGGTAGGAATGCCTTGTATTTTCTCGAATTTTCCCGCGTAGGCGTAAGCTTCCACGCCTTGTTGCATGGCGTTTTTTAACAGCCGGTCGTATTCGGGATCGATGTATTCGGCGATTTTGAAACAATCGAAACCGTCGTGCAGGCCGGCGAATAACACGACGGCGCGATGTCCTTGTTTTTTCGCGGCGAGTAATTCGCGGATGTGTTTTTGTCCGCGGCTGGTTACGGCGTCGGGAAACATGCCGATGTTGTTTTTTACCAAGGTGATGGATTTTACTTCTACGTAACAATCGGGCAAGCCTTCGCCTTTCAGCAGAAAATCGATGCGGCTGTTTTCTTCACCGTATTTGACTTCGGGGTAAATCTCCGAATAGTCGGCGAGTTCTTTAATCCCTTTATTTTGTAAGGCTTCGTGCACTAATTGGTTGGAACGGTGAGTGTTGATGCAAACCAGATTGCCGTTTGCAAGTTGAGTCAATTCCCAAGAGCAGGGATATTTTCGCGTGGTGCTTTTGGAATCGGAATACCAAACGGTATCGCCTTTTTCCGCGCAGCCGGTCATAGCGCCGGTGTTGGCGCAGTGAACGGTTATGATTTCGCCGTTCGGCCGTTCTACGTCCGCCATAAAACGTTTGTAGCGACGGATAAATGCGGCGGATTGAAGAGGGGGAAATTGCATAAAATTGTCCTTGTTTAGAGTTAGAGTTGCCGAATGTTTTTAGTGATTAATTTTTCACCCGTGCTGGCACCTTTCACGGATTGGTTGGTGGGAATGAGCCCTTGCGCCGACCAGCTGTCTTTGGCGCGGATCTGTTTGCGGTATTTGTTGGGCGAAAGACCGGTGTATTTTAGAAAATTGTCGTAAAAGCGACTGATCGAACCAAAGCCGGTGGTGAGCGAAATATCCAGCATGCTTTTGTTGGTGTCGCTCAGCAGCGCCTTGGCATGATTGATGCGCATCATCATAATGTATTGTTTGATGGTAAGCTGCATGGCGCTTTGGAATAAGCCCATCGCATAGTTGCTATTTAATCCCACCGCGCCGGCCACCGCTTGTACGGTGAGCGGCTCATTATAATGATTGGCGATGTAATCAAGCATCGTTCGAACATAATTCTGTGCATGTCTGGAGCCGGAAATTTGATGACTGACGGTTTTCGGCAGTTCCAGCAATAACGTCCAACCGTCCAAACTGATACGTTTGATCATCAGTTGAATTTCGTCGTAAACCAGTTGATGACGGTTCGGATCTTCAAATTCCAATTCTTTTTCCCAGCGCCTAACTTCAAATAAACTGACTAAATGCGGATTTTTCGATTGAATGATAATGCCGTGAGTGATGTGATTGATCAGATTTTGCGACAGTTGCCAGGACAGAAATTGGTAAACGGGAATATCAAATACCGCCATCGTCTGACAGTGGCGTTTGTCAATTAGCCGATGAGGAACGGAAGCCCAGAAAATGCCGATGTGTCCCGCACGAATAACCGTATTGTTTTCGTTGAAAATATATTCTACGTCGTCATCGAAGGGAATATTGATTTCGATATGTCCGTGCCAATGATAAGCGGGCATATTTTCCGGCGGTTGCTGCACGTTAACGTTAATCGGGCGGGCATCCAGGGAAAGCGACAAAGGGCTGATTTGTTCGCTGCCGGATTGTTCCTGCAAGTTTTCCGGCAGTTTTATTATGCGAGATGACATGTTCATGATTTAAGTTATTCTTATTTTTTATTGGCGTTTAGTATACCGCTTAAAATAGCGTTTTCTAGTGAAATTTTCTCGAATTTTCAGATTTTATTTGTTCGATCACGTAATCTGAGTTTTCAGGAATTTTGCTGAAAAAACCGGATAGAATTTCTTGGTTTCCTTATGCAAATATTAACGTACGGATAGGTTATTTGTAGCATGAGGTGAAAAATGAGTTTATCAATGAAAACAAAATTGAGCTTTGGCTTGGGCGCTTACGGAAAAGACTTCGCCATTCATATCGTGTATATGTATTTAATGTATTATTACACGGATGTGCTTGGCGTATCGGGCGCTATCGTAGGAACGATTTTTATGGTTGCGCGAATTTGGGATGCGCTCAACGATCCGATCATGGGATGGATTGTGAATAATACGCGTAGTCGTTGGGGGAAATTTAAGCCTTGGATTTTAATCGGTACGATTTTAAATTCTCTTGTTCTTTTTTCTTTGTTTTGCGCGGATTATTTTAGCGGTACGGCATTAATCGCGTATATCGCCGTGACCTACATTTTATGGGGCATGACTTACACTTTAATGGATATTCCGTTTTGGTCCTTAACCCCGACGTTAACCTTGGATCAGCATGAACGTGAAGAATTAGTTCCTTATCCGCGATTCTTTTCAAGTCTTGCCAATTTTATCACCGCGGGAACCTGTATCGCTTTTGTGGATTATGTCGGCGGCGAGGATAAAGGCTTCGGCTTTCGCATGTTTACCATCATTATTATCGTCTTTTTCATCGCCTCAACCATTATTACGTTGGTGAATTTAAAAGAGAAATATTCTTCGGATAATCTTAACGGCGAAGCTCAGGCGCGCATTCCGCTTAAAACCTTGATTTCCTTAATTCCGCGTAACGATCAGCTTTTCAGCCTTTTGGTGATGGCGTTATGTTATAACATCGCCAGCAATATTATTTCCGGCTTTGCGATTTATTATTTCACTTATGTGGTGGGCGACAAGGAAATGTTCCCTTACTACATGTCCTACGCCGGTATTGCGAATCTGATCATTATTGTCTTTTTTGCCCGTTTGGTGCGTTTATTTTCACGCCGCACGTTGTGGATTACGATTTCCGTCAGCTCGATTTTAAGCTGTTTAATTCTTGCTTATACGGGCATGACGGAAACCCCGAGCGTATTTTTAATTATTCTTGCCGGTATTTTTATGCAAATCGGCAGCGCATTATTCTGGACATTGCAGGTCATTATGGTGGCGGATACCGTGGATTACGGCGAATACAAGCTCGGTATTCGCTCGGAAAGCATCGCTTATTCCGTACAAACCATGGTGGTAAAAGCGGGCTCCGCAATTTCCGCCCTGCTGATCGGTGTGTTATTAACCGCAATTAATTATGTGCCGAACCAAGTACAAAACGAAAATACGATTTTTTGGATGAAAGTCATTATGATCGGCTTGCCGATTTTGTTTTACAGTATCAAATTGTTCGTTTACTTCCGTTATTACAAATTGCACGGAGATTTATTGGCGAAAGTCAATATCGTGTTATTGGATAAATACAGAAGTGTGAAAGAGGGGTAGATGATGAAAAATATTATTCGTTTAAGCGCCGGCAATACGGATTTAATTATTCGTTCCGAACCGGCGGAAATTCTTTATTGGGGCGCGCGTTTAGATATTGACGAAATCACGGAAGCGGATGCGTTAAGCCTGGAGCGCGGCGTATCCAACGGCGGTTTGGATGTGGACACGCCGGTCACCTTTGCCGCCGAAAACGGGCGAGGATTTTGGGGGGCATCCAGTGTGGACGGACACCGCGACGGTTACGACTGGGCGCCGGTATTCAAAACCAAAAGTGCGGTCAAAAATAACAACGTTTTTTTGATTGAAGCGGAAGACTCCGTCGCACAACTGGCGTTTAAAACGGAAATCGAGAGCGATGAAAACGGTGTGTTTAAATTCCGTAACACCTTAACCAACCTCGGCGAAAGCAAGTTCACCGTTAATCGTCTTGCGGTCACTTTGCCCGTGCCGGAATATGCCGATGAAGTGCTCAGTTTTTACGGGCGCTGGTGCCGTGAGTTGCAGGAAAACCGCACCCGGTTAAAACACGGCGCCTTTGTGCAGGAAAATCGCCATGGACGCACTTCTCACGAGTATGCGCCGAATTTAGTGCTGGGACGACCGCATTTCAGTCAGCAACAGGGCGAAGTTTGGGGCTTTCATTTGGCCTGGTCGGGCAATCATCGCATTCGTGCCGACGTATTGATTGACGGGCGTCGCTTCGCGCAACTGGAAAATCTTTATTTGCCCGGTGAAATCGTTTTGGAAAAAGGCGAATCGCTTTCCACCCCTTGGGTTTATACCGTTTATTCCGATAGCGGCTTGAACGGCATGTCGCAACAATTTCACCGGCATATCCGAAACCATATTCTGCACTTTGCGCAACCGGTTCGTCCCGTCCATCTAAATATTTGGGAGGGCGTGATGTTTGATCACGATCCCGCTCATATTATCGCAATGGCGGAAAAAGCGGCGGAAATGGGCGTGGAACGTTTTATCATCGATGACGGTTGGTTTATCGGCCGGAACGATGATTTCGGCGGATTAGGCGATTGGTTCCTGGATGAGAAAAAGTATCCGAACGGTTTAACGCCGGTGATTGACGCGGTGAAAAAGCTGGGCATGCAATTCGGGATTTGGGTGGAACCGGAAATGATCAGCAAACGTTCGATGCTGTACCGGCAACATCCCGATTGGTTGCTGCAATTGGACGGTTATGAACAGCCGGAAGAACGCCATCAATACGTGCTGGATTTAGTTAATCCCGATGCGTTTCATTACATTTTGGAACGTATGGATTGGCTGTTAAGCCAGAATCAAGTGGATTACATCAAATGGGATCACAATCGTCGTTTGGTTCAACCGGGCCATTCGGGCAAAGCGGCGGTGACTGCGCAAACTCAAGCCGCTTATCGTTTATTCGATATTTTGCAGCAACGTTATCCTCACGTCGAAATCGAAAGCTGTTCTTCAGGCGGAGCGCGGATTGATTTTGAAATTCTGAAACGCTCGCAACGTTTTTGGACTTCCGATAACAACGACGCGCTGGCTCGCCAGAAAATTCAGCGGGGCATGAGTTATTTTTATCCGCCGGAAGTTGTTGGCGCCCATATCGGCGGCGCGCCTTGTCAGACAACCATGCGAAGTTTTTCCTTTGATTTCAGAGGGTTAACCGCATTGTTCGGACATATGGGCGTTGAGCTTGATCCGGTAAAAGAATCGGCGGAAGAACGGCGGGGCTTCGCAAAATATATCGCGTTGCATAAACAACTTCGCCCGTTGTTGCATTCGGGGAAAAGTTTCCGTTTGGATCATCATGACGAGACCACGTTGATTAACGGCGTTGTCGCGCAGGATAAAACGCAAGCGGTGGTGCTCATCAGCCAGCTTGATATGCCGGATTATAAGTGCATGGGAAAACTGCGCCTGCCTTATCTCGATCCGAAAGCGGATTATCAGGTTAAAATTCTTGCCGTTCCGGATTATATCAAAACAGGCAAGGGCGGACATTTGATGAAGCGTTTTCCGCAATGGATGCTGGATGACTTCGCCGGTAAAAGCGTCACCGTTCGCGGCGATTGGCTGGCGCATGCCGGGATGATCATTCCGGTGTTGGATCCGCAAAGCGCGCTGCTGATTGAATTTAACCGGCTGTAATCTCAGCGAAGGCGATATCGGCCTGATTCCGTAAAAGTGCGGGAGTTTTTTGCAACGTTTTTTGGGCGTCGCCCGGCGCTTGAAATGTTAAAAAAACATTCAAAATTTTGCCCGCACTTTTAGGCTAACATGTCGATTTCCGAAAAAGAAAAGGCTTATTGATTCGTTCAATAAGCCTTGTTTTTCAAGTGAATTTAGAATTTATAGGTTAAATTTGCCGTTAATTTGCGGCCTTCGCCGTAGTAACAGTAATAGCTGCAGCTGGCGAGGTATTTTTTGTCGAATAAATTGTCTATATTGAGCTGAGCGACCCAGTTGCCGGCAAATTCATATTTAGCGAAAAGATCCGCCAGCGTGTAGTTACCCACTTTGTAGCCTTTATAATATTGCTCGTCCACCGTTGAGCCGGTATAACGTACGCCCGCGCCGACGGTTAAGCCGTTAAGCGCGTTGTCGGTGAAGCGATAATTCAATTTTGCCGAATAGGCGTGGCGCGGAATTAATGCGCTGCGTACGGTTTGGTTGTATGCTAAGTCGGTTTTCGCTTTGGTGTAAGTATAGGCGAATTGTCCCGAAATGTTGTCGGTGAAGGCTAAGTTTGCTTGAACTTCTATGCCGCGGCTGGTTTGTTTGCCGGCTTGCACCTGAATTTGGGACGGATCGCTTACCAAGGTGTTTTTCTCTTCCAAATTAAACCAAGCGACGGAGAATGTGCCGTCCATAAAGCTCGGCAGGTATTTTAAACCCGCTTCGTATTGTTTGCCTTCATAAGGTTTGTAAGCGCGTCCGTAACCGTCGTTACCGGCAATTGCCCGGAAGGATTCGCTGTAGCTTGCGTAAGGCGCCAAACCGTTGTCGAATTGATACATTAAACCGGTGGAATAAGAATTGTGGCTGACGTTGTAACTGGTGGCGGCGCCGTTAGCTTTCGAATCGGCGCGGGCTTTGTCGTGACGGGCGGAAACATTCCATGTCCAGTTTTGGTAACGTAATTGATTTTGCGCATACAAGCCTAACTGGATACTTTTCAGATTGTAATCGGTTCCCGTCGGGTTGTAAGGCGTTTGGTTATATACCGGGTGGAACATATTGATGGCGTTTACCGCGCCGAAACCGTTATTCAAACCTTTGGTTTCGGAATGTTGGTAATCTACGCCGACGGTGGTGATATTTTCCACTTCGCCGAGTTTCCAGGCTTTGCTGAGTCGGTTGTCGATGGTGTGATTGGTGGTGTGACCGACGGTGTAAGCATAGCCGCGATAAGCGTTGGAAATGGCGTCGGAACTCCAGGCGAACGTATTATACTGATCAATATTTAAACGGCTGAAGCGATAGTTTTGTGCAAATGTCCAGCCTTCTGCGAATTTGTTGATGTATTCGTAACCGAGAGAATATTGGCTGCGATCAGTGTAATCCTGATCCGGTTCGCCCAGATTAACGCCGCGTGCGATAGTGCCGTTCGGCGTATCGATTAACGAACCGTAAGCCGGCAGGAACGGATTAACCGGCACGCCCACGTCTTTTTGTACGCTGGCCAGCAGGGTGAATGCCGCTTTGTCGGAAATATCCCAGGTTAGACTTGGTGCGAAGTAATAGCTTTCCAGCCAAGTGCCGTTAACTTGTCCGTGGCGTTTATTGTAATCGCCCACCACGCGATAACGTAAATTATCGGTAAATTTATTGCTGACATCAAAGCTGATACCGCGTTCGTCTTTATTGCCTGCGGTCAGTTTGATTTCGCCTTTCGGATCTTTGGTCGGGCGCTTACTGACTAAATTCACGATCCCGCCGGTTTCCGTTGCGCCGTAAGTAAAAGAATCGGCGCCTTTCACCACTTCAATGCTTTCCAAACCGTAAGTATTCGGCAGCCACACAAAGAAGCCGTTTTTGCCCAGCGCCGTGCCGTCTAAGGTCATGGAAGCGTCGAAACCGCGGATTTTAAACCAATCGGTGTCGTTATCGCCGCCGTAAGGTTCGGTCACGATGCCCGCCTGATAACGTAACGCCTGATCCACTTTTTGCGCATTTTCGTCGGCGATTTGCTGTTCGCTGATCACATCCACGGATTTTGGTGTCATGTAGTCTACTTTTCCCGCTTTGGCAACGGAACCGACCACTTCGATTTCGTTCAGCTGTTCGACGTTTTCCGCCATGGCGGCAGACGCGGTCAGTGCTAACGCACTGACAATACTTGTATTGATGAAAGTTTTTTTCATGCTTCTTTTCCTAAAGTTAACGGTTAAATTTTTCTTACCATCAGTAAAAAATAGGTTCCACCGATAAGCGTGGCGACCAGTCCCGCCGGCACTTCATAGGGGAATAAAATCTGTCGGCCGAACCAATCCGCCGACACCATAATCAGCCCGCCCAAACAAGCGGAAACGAGTAACTGATTTGATACGTTTTTCACGCCCAATAGCTGGGTGATTTGCGGCACCAATAAGCCGATAAAAGTTAACGGGCCGATAATCAGGGTGGCAAGTGCGGTCAAAATTGCGGTGAAAAATATCAGGATTCGGCGTGTGCGCGACAAATTCAACCCAAGTGCCTGAGCCATTGGCGCCTGTAAGGCCAGCAGTGCCAGCCAACGACAAAAGATTAAACTTGCCGCTAACAGCAAAATGCTGAGACAGAGAAAAATCAGGGCAAAATCCTGATTGATGTTTTGAGTGGAGCCCGAAGTCCAGGAAATCAGCTGATTCACGCGCGGATCGCCGCTGGCAACGGCTAGTCGCTGTAAGGTGTCCAACAAAGCGGACAGGCTGATTCCCGTAAGCAGCACTTTTTCCGGTAGCATGCCCTGACGTTGATTGACGGCGACCAGAATCAGCAAGGCGATGAAAGCGCCCAAAATACCCGCCAGCCAGAACCATTGAGTCTGCTGCGCGGAAAACAGGAAAATCACCGCCAGTACGCCCATTGTGGTCCCCGACGAAACGCCCAGCAGTTCGGGGCTTGCCATCGGATTTAAGGTTAATCGCTGCAGAATCACGCCCGCTACGGCAAGTAAAATACCGACGGATAAAGCAATCAGTACGCGCGGATAACGTAAGGCAAAAATTTGGCGATCCCATTGGTCGGCTAAATCCAACCAATGCCAGCCTTGCAAGCTTTGCCCGAACATGAGCGCGACGGCAACGGAAATCGCCGACAGGGCAAGGATAATCGCTAAAAAGTGCGGTGAAAAATTGCGGTGTTTTTTCATTGTGTGTTGCTGCAAACGTCCGCTATGCGGCAAGGCGCGGAACATTAACCAAAGCAGCAACGGCGTGCCGAGTAGTGCGGTGACGGCGCCGGCGGGAAGATTCACGCCGTTAAATTGCGCCAGTAATTGCAAGGATATATCCGTTATCGAAAGCAATAATGCCCCGACAATAAATGAAGCGACGAGTTGTCCTTTCAAGGTACGCACGCCGAGTTGGCGCACGATGGTGGCGGCCGCTAAGCCGACAAATCCCAGCATTCCCACGGCGGATACCACGCAGGCGATTAAAAACGCCGCCACCGCTACGCCGATTAAACGCAATTTTCCCACCGGCACGCCTAAACTTTGTGCATTGGCGTCATTCAGAGTCAAAACGGTTAACGGACGAATCAGCAAGGCGATAATGGCAAAAGCGGGAATCGCCTGCAGACATAGCGCCAGACTGTCGCGCCAGCTTTCCTGAACCAGCGAACCGGCACCCCATTGCGCCAAACCGCGGGATTCTTCGGGATAAAACAACATCATCATGGAGGAAAACGCACCGAAATACAGATTCACGACTAAGCCGGCTAAAATCAGCAACAGCGGCGACAGGGATTTCCGCATGGCAAGGGTCAACACCAATATCAGGCTGATTGCCGCGCCGAAAACCGCAATGAGGTTCGCTCCGTCTTCCAACCGATTCGGCATAAAAATGGTGCAGAGAAATAATGCGAACTGAGCGCCGCTGCTGATCCCAAGCGTGTTGTCCGACGCTAACGGGTTCGCCGTCACCTGTTGCAGCAACAGACTGGCGAAACCGAGAATGCCGCCCGCCAGTATGGCCATGACGATTCGCGGCAAAGTATAATTTTGCACCAACAAAATCTCGAGATTGTCACCGGCAGACCACAATCGGCTGAAATGTGTCGCGGCGGGTAACTGGCTTTGCAGCAGGAAAATAACCAATCCGACAAACAGAATGAAGCCCGGCGCGAGCAAGGCGGCAATACGATTTTTCACCATGCTTCGCCTCCGTTTTGTAACCCGTCCGCCAAGGTTTGGGTAAATCGCTGCGCCGACGGAATGCCGCCGAATGTCCAGATGGCGGGCAAAATGAGCGGATCGCGCGCTATCGTTAAATGCCGCCACAATGTGTTGTATTTTAAGTCCGTCTCAATATTGGCGGGATAAGGTTTAATCACCACAAGACGACTGTTTTGCGGCAATTTCGCCAATTGCGTGAGGTCGATGGTTTCAAATCCCCAATTATTCTGTGCACCCGACCAGGCATTTTGTAAACCGAGCTGTGACAGCACGGCGCCGAACGGACTGTTTGGGGCGTAAATGCGTAAATGGCGGCTGTCAATAAACTGCACCAACGCCAACGGGCGATCGCGGAAAGCCTGTAAGTGCGGGCGAATTTCGGCGAGTTTTTGCTGATAACGCTGTATGAGCCGTTCGAAGGCTTGTGGGCGATTGATGATATCCGCAACCTGTTTACTGGCGTTCAGGATATTTTGCCAGGCGTCGCCTTCGGCGTAAAAATCGACGCGATGAACCTGTTGGGCGAATCGTTGCAGCAAGGGCGAAGCGGAAGCGTAAAAACCGGTATTGATAAAGATCAGCGGAGCTTTCTGATCCGCGTTTGACAGCGGAATTAACAGTTCCGGATTGGGCTGCATTCTGAGACCGAGATCTAAAGTGTGCGCCGGCAATTGCGGTTGCGCCACCCATTGGCGATAGCTTTTTACGTCTCCTACGGCAACGGGCGGTTCGCCTAAGGCTATCAGCGTTTCGGCAACCGTCCAGTCGAGAGTGGCGATACGGAAATGGGCCGAAGCGCCTTGCAACGGCAAAAAGAATAATAAAAGCAGAGCAATCAGCCGATTAGCTGACGATTTATAACGCAGAAATAGGTAAAACGGAGTACGCATCAATAAAAACTTACCGGACGTTGGGTTTCGGGATGCGCGATGACATTCAGGCGTATGCCGTAAATATCCTGCAGTTTTGCGGTGTTTACAATATCGAAGGCATTGCCTTGCGCCAGTAGTTTGCCGTTATGCAGCGCAATAAGATGATCGCAATAACGGGCGGCAAGATTGATGTCGTGAATAACGATGACAATCCCCAAATTCAATTCGTGCGCCAATTTTGTCACTAATTCCATTACATCAACCTGATGAGCGATGTCTAACGCCGCCAAAGGTTCGTCCAGCAGTAAAAATCGACTTTGTTGGGCGAGCAGCATGGCAAGCCAAATACGGGAACGTTCGCCGCCGGATAAAGTGTCCACCAATTGATCGGCAAATTTTTCCGTTCGGGTGAGTGCCAACGCACGGTTAATGGCGTCCGTATCTTTCTTTTTGTTGGCACCGAATAATCCGTTCCAGGCGTAACGCCCCATGGCGATAAGTTCCCGCGCGGTTAAATTGGTCGCTTGCGGTAAATTTTGCGGCAAATAGGCCACTTGTTTGGCAAATTCGCGCGATGTCCATTGCGGCAGCGGTTTACCGTTAAAAGTGATTAAGCCGGACGAGTAGGAATGCTGTTTGGCAAGCAATTTAATCAGGGTTGATTTGCCGGAACCGTTATGCCCGATTAAGCCGTATACTTTCCCCCGTTCGAAAGACAGGGAAAGCGGCGACAGCAATGTTCGTGCGGGAACTTTAAAGGTGACGTCGGTAACGATAAACACAATTTCTCTCAATCATCGGCCATGAATTTAAAGGACGACTATTCTAATTGAAAATAATTCACATTTAAAGTTATTCCGCAATCAAATTTCGCAAAAACCGATTCGTTTAATCATCTGCCCCGTGATGAAAAGTGCGGTCAAAATTTTGTGAGTTTTTACATTGAAACCGAATCGGTTTTCGCTTTCAAATTAATTGCTTTTTGCTGTAAAAATACTTTTCTTTTTTCTTCTTTTTAATGATAAAGTGAGAAACCTGACTAGGTTTTGAGACTTATAGGGGTTTAAAGCGGTCGCAGGGCGGCTTTAAATGAAATATCACCAACCAAATGAAGGAAACATTATGCTAATTGGTGTACCAAGAGAACGGCTCAACGGTGAAACTCGCGTGGCGGCAACGCCAAAAACCGTTGAACAGATTAAAAAGCTCGGCTTTGATGTCATCGTCGAAAATGATGCGGGCTTTAAAGCGAGTTTTGAAGATAATGCCTTTACTGCAGCCGGCGCATCCGTGGGTTCCCAACAGGATGTTTGGAGTGCGGACATTATTTTCAAAGTGAATGCCCCGACGGAAGAGGAAATCGCGCTGATAAAAGACGGGGCGACGTTGGTCAGTTTTATTTGGCCGGCGCAAAATCCGCAATTAATGGAAAAGTTAGCGGCGAAAAAAATTAACGTGCTGGCAATGGATGCCGTGCCGCGTATTTCGCGGGCTCAGGCGCTCGACGCCTTATCTTCCATGGCAAATATTTCGGGCTATCGCGCCGTGATTGAAGCGGCGAACGCTTTCGGCAGTTTCTTTACCGGACAAATTACCGCCGCGGGAAAAGTGCCGCCGGCGAAAGTGCTGGTGATTGGTGCGGGCGTGGCCGGTTTGGCGGCTATCGGTGCGGCAAACAGTCTGGGCGCTATCGTGCGCGCTTTTGACTCCCGTCCCGAAGTGAAAGAGCAGGTGAAATCCATGGGCGCCGATTTCTTGGAAATCGATTTTGAAGAAGAAGGCGGTTCCGGCGACGGCTATGCCAAGGTGATGTCGGAAGAATTTAACCGTCGAGCCATGGAACTCTATGCGGCACAAGCGAAAGAAGTGGATATTATCATCACTACCGCTGCGATTCCGGGCAAACCGGCTCCGCGTTTAATCACTAAAGAAATGGTGGATTCCATGAAACCGGGTTCGGTGATTGTGGACTTGGCGGCGTTAACCGGCGGTAACTGCGAATACACCAAAGCGGGCGAAGTGGTCGTGACGGAAAATCAGGTCAAAGTCATCGGTTATACGGATTTTCCGGCCCGTCTGCCGACCCAATCTTCCCAACTTTACGGTACCAATTTAGTCAACCTGTTGAAATTGCTGGCGCCGAATAAAGACGGTCAGATTGATATTAATTTTGATGATGTGGTCTTACGTGGCGTGACGGTTATTCGCGACGGCGAAGTCACCTGGCCGGCTCCGCCGATTCAGGTTTCCGCCCAGCCGCAACAAAAAGCGGCGGCGGCACCAGCGGCGAAGAAAGAAAAAGAACCGATGAATCCGCGTGTGAAATACGGCATTATGGCGGCGATCGTTGTGCTATTCCTGTGGTTGGCGGCGGTGACGCCGGCGGCATTCTTGTCTCATTTTACGGTATTTGTGTTGTCTTGCGTGGTGGGATATTACGTAGTCTGGAACGTCAGTCATGCGCTGCATACGCCGTTAATGGCGGTAACCAATGCCATTTCGGGGATTATTATCGTCGGTGCGGTTCTGCAAATCGCGCAGGGCAGTTTTTATGTCAGCGTTCTGGCGTTTATCGCGATTTTAGTCGCCAGCATCAATATTTTCGGCGGCTTTAAAGTCACTCAACGTATGCTTTCCATGTTTAGAAAAGGTTAAGGAGAAATATAATGTCAGTAGGTTTAGTACAAGCCGCATACATTGTATCGGCATTGCTGTTTATTATGAGCCTGGCGGGTCTTTCTAAACATGAAACGGCAAAAGCGGGTTGTTGGTATGGTATTGTTGGGATGACCATTGCGCTGATTGCAACGATTTTCGGTCCGCAAACCGAAGGTCAGTTCTGGATTATTGTAGCAATGATCATCGGCGCGGTTATCGGTATTCATCGTGCGTTAAAAGTTGAAATGACGGAAATGCCGGAATTAGTCGCCATTCTGCACAGTTTTGTGGGTTTAGCCGCCGTTTTGGTCGGTTTTAACAGTTTTGGTCTGCATGTGGAGCCGGAATTTGTTGCGCCTGTCGGCACGGCGTTTGTCAGCGAAGCGGCGCAACAGGCGGCGAGAGAAGCGTTTGACGCGGAACAGACGGTGTTAAACAACATTCATAACGTAGAAGTGTTCTTAGGCATCTTTATCGGGGCGGTAACCTTTACCGGCTCAGTGGTGGCTTTCGGAAAATTGCGCGGTATAATCAATTCCAAAGCGTTGATGTTACCGCATCGCCATAAATTGAATTTAGCGGCGTTGGTGGTTTCTGCGTTGTTAATGGCGGCATTCTTGAATAATCCGGAAAATATTTTCCCGGTTTTATTGATGACGGCGATTGCTCTTGCTTTTGGCTGGCATTTGGTGGCTTCTATCGGCGGCGCCGATATGCCGGTGGTGGTTTCCATGTTGAATTCTTATTCCGGTTGGGCGGCCGCGGCGGCAGGTTTCATGTTAAACAATGACTTGTTGATTGTGACCGGTGCGTTAGTGGGATCTTCCGGTGCGATTCTGTCTTACATTATGTGTAAAGCCATGAACCGTTCCTTCATTAGCGTGATTGCCGGCGGATTCGGTAACGATATCGTTTCATCTTCCGGTGCCGAACAAGGCGAACACCGCGAGACAACGGCGGAAGAAGTGGCGGAATTGCTGAAAAATGCCGGTTCGGTCATTATTACTCCGGGATATGGTATGGCGGTGGCGCAAGCGCAATATCCGGTTGCGGAAATGACGCAAAAACTGCGCGAACGCGGCGTGAACGTGCGTTTCGGTATTCATCCGGTTGCGGGACGTTTGCCGGGCCACATGAATGTGTTGCTGGCGGAAGCGAAAGTGCCTTATGACGTGGTGCTGGAAATGGATGAAATCAACGATGATTTCGAAGATACCGACGTAGTGTTGGTTATCGGCGCCAATGACACGGTGAATCCGGCGGCATTGGACGATCCGAACAGCCCGATTGCCGGTATGCCGGTGCTGGAAGTATGGAAAGCACAAAATGTGATCGTATTCAAACGGTCAATGGCGGTAGGTTACGCCGGCGTGCAAAATCCGTTATTCTTCAAAGAAAACACTCAAATGTTATTCGGCGATGCCAAAGAACGTGTGGATGACATTTTGAAAGCGTTGTAATTAAGAAAAAAACGTTACGTTTTTCGCCCGCACTTTGATCATTACTGTAAAGTGCGGGCGATTTTTTTATCGTTTTTTAAAGGGATGAACAAGGAGGATGTCAGGCGTTGCTGTAAATTTCGCGGTTGTTCAACCAGCGTTTAATCAGCGCTTCGGCGGTGTCCGGGTATTTGGCTATAAGCTGTTTGGCATAATGTTGGACCGTCGGGATCATGCGGCGATCGCGCATTAAATCGGCCACTCTGAATTCCGCGATACCGGTTTGTTTGGTTCCCAACACTTCGCCCGGGCCACGGATTTCCAAATCTTTCTCCGAAATCACGAAACCGTCCTGACTGTCACGCAAAACCTGCAATCGCTTTCGGGAAATTTTACCCAGCGGCGGCTTGTACATTAATACGCAAAATGATGCGGTGCTGCCGCGTCCGACCCGTCCGCGTAATTGATGCAACTGCGACAAACCGAGCCGCTCGGCGTTTTCGATAATCATCAGGCTGGCGTTGGGAACGTCCACTCCCACTTCAATGACCGTGGTGGCGACTAACAGATCCAGTTCGGCCGCCTTGAAACGCGCCATAATGTCCTGTTTTTCGGCGGGCTTCATACGCCCGTGAACCAATCCGATCCGCAAATGGGGCAGCGCTTTTTGCAAATCTTCCGCAGTGGCTTCCGCCGCCTGCGCTTCCAGCACTTCGCTTTCATCGATAAGCGTGCAAACCCAATAAGCCTGACGTTTTTCATGGGCGCAGGCGTGGTGTACGCGCGCGACAATTTCCGCGCGGCGCTCTTCCGACATCACCACGGTGGTGATGGGCGTGCGTCCCGGCGGCAGTTCGTCGATAACGGAAGTATCCAAATCGGCGTAAACCGTCATCGCCAGGGTGCGGGGAATCGGGGTGGCGGTCATGATCAGCTGGTGCGGATAAACGCCCGAATTTTCGCCTTTTTCACGTAACATTAAACGTTGATGCACACCGAAACGGTGTTGTTCGTCGATAATCACCAGGGCAAGATCGGCGAATTTCACTTCTTCCTGAAACAGCGCGTGAGTGCCGACTACCATTTGTACTTCGCCCTGTTGAATTTCACTCAATACGGCCTGGCGCGCTTTACCTTTCACTTTGCCGGCCAGCCAGCCCACGCGGAGATTAAAAGGTTCCAGCCAGCGACGGAAGTTTTCCGCGTGCTGTTCCGCCAGAATTTCCGTCGGCGCCATTAACGCTACCTGCTTGCCGTTGTCGACAGCGGCGATGGCGGCTAAGGCGGCGACTAAGGTTTTACCTGAACCGACATCGCCCTGGACCAAACGCATCATAGGATGCGATTGCGCCAAATCCCGCTCGATATCGGCGGTGACGCGTAACTGCGCGTTGGTGGGGCGGAAAGGGAGTTGCGCCAGAAAGCGTTGTTTTAAATCCGTTTGATGAACCAGCGGCAAAGCGTAATGTTGCTGCGTACCGAGCCGGACTTTCTGCATCGCCAGATTATGCGCCAATAACTCTTCAAAAATTAACCGCACTTGCGCCGGATGTTGACCTTTTTCTAAGGTTTCCAGCGACACGTCCGGTGGCGGACGGTGCAGAAAACGCAACGCCTCTTTCAGGCTGAAAGGATGCGGGTTAAATTCATCGGGCAAAATTTCCGTCAGCTGAACTTTATCCAGCAACGCCAGTGCCTGATCCGTTAATTTCCGCAATGACGCCTGTTTTAAACCTTCGGTGGCGGCGTAAACCGGGGTGAGCGTTTCTTCCAGTTGAATAGGCTGATTATCGCGAATGATTTGGTATTCGGGATGATGAATTTCCGCCATAAACCGACCGCGCTTAATTTCGCCGAAAGCCTTAACCCGTGTGCCGATTTGGAAACCGTTGCGCATGCCGGCGTTAAAATTGAAAAAGCGCAGCATGATTTTTGAGCTGCCGTCGGACAGGCTGACGGTCAGAATCGGTCGTCGTCCGAATTGCACTTCGCAAGTTTGCACCGTGCCTTCGATGGTGGCGTATTGTTCGGGACGGACGTCGGCGATGGGCGTAATGTGGGTGCGATCTTCGTAACGGGCGGGCAGATGGAACAATAGATCCTGCAGATTATTGATGCCGATTCGGCTTAATTTGGCGGCAACCGCCGCGCCCACACCGGACAGTGTGGTAAGCGGAACGGCATCAAGTAATTGAGTAGTCATCGGTTCGGCACCGTTTCGAAAATTGTTAAGCGTTGATATTGCGTTTAACGCCCGTCACGCCCGATACGCGACGAATGAGATGAATAATGCGCGCCAAATGTTCCGTATCTTTTGCCGTGACTAACAGAATCGCCAGACTTTCTTCATCGGCATCTTCGGTCCAAATGCTGTGTACCGTGCTTTGCGCCGCAGAAATCGCATTCATTAAACGGCCCAAAGTGGATTGGGTTTGCATCTGAATGCGTAATTCCGCTTCAAATTCGCTTTGTTCGTTATCCAGCGACACCGGCACAAGGTGGTCGGTATGTTTGCGTAAATTGATGCATTGCTGATGGTGCACGGTAATTTCTTTGGCCGACGTTTCATAACCGGCAACGGGATCGCCCGGAATCGGGTGACAACATTTGGCGCAATGAAGCGGCAGCTTATTGTCGGAAAGTGCGGTCGGATTTTCATGAGTTTTTAAGGTTTGACGGATTTTCGATTTGGCGCGTCCCGTCACCACAAAATTCAACCAACCGGCTTTTGGTCGGGCGTTCGGCGAAGTGATAATTTCAACGGTTTGTCCCGAAACCAACGGCTGAGACAGCGGATAATCGGCGCGTTCCACTTTGGCGCCCACACAGGAATTGCCTACGTCGGTGTGTACCGCATAGGCAAAATCCACCGGGGTGGCGCCTTCCGGCAGCTCGATAATCCGTCCTTTCGGGGTAAAAACATAAATTTCATGAGAGAACAAATCGGATTTAACACTTTCAATAAATTCGAAAGAATTGCCCGCACTTTGCTGTAAATCGATGATATTCTGCAGCCAGTTTTGTGCTTTAATTTGAGCGGTCGTACCGTCGTTTTTGCCGCCTTGTTTGTAAACCCAATGCGCCGTCACGCCCATTTTGGCGATTTGATCCATTTCTTCCGTACGGATTTGCACTGCAACCGGCACGCCCTTCGGACCGATGGTAAAAGTATGTAAAGCCTGATAACCGTTGGATTTCGGCACGGCGATGTAATCTTTAATTTGGCCCGGTCTCGGTTTATAGAAACTGTGAATGCAACCCAGTGCCCGATAGCAATCGTCTATGGTGGTCACGACTACACGAAAGTTGTAAATATCCAGAATCGAACGGAATTTTTGTTCGCGTTGGCGCAAGGATTTGTAAATGTAATACAACGGCTTTTCGCGACCGTACACCCGCGACGGAATATAGGCGGCGCGTAGTCGTTGTTCAAGTTCTTCCAGAATCGGTTCGATGAGCTCGTGCTGGTTGCCGCGGGTGTTTTCGATAACCTTGGTTAACACGGCGTAACGTTTGGGATGCATCGCCTGAAAGCATAAATCTTCCAGCTCGTTTTTCACATGTTCGATACCGAGACGATGAGCCAGCGGGCTATAAATTTCCAGGGTTTCTTTAGCGATACGGCGACGTTTATCGGGACGCAACGAACCCAACGTTCGCATATTGTGAGTGCGGTCGGCCAGTTTAATTAACACCACGCGAATATCTTTCGTCATGGCGAGAATCATTTTACGGAAACTTTCCGCCTGCGCTTCCTGGCGCGTCCGGAATTTCAGTTTGTCCAGTTTAGATACGCCGGCCACGATTTCGGCGACGTTTTGCCCGAATTCCGCGGCAAGTTGTTCTTCGGTATAAGGTGTGTCTTCAATGACATCATGAAGCAGTGCGGCCATAACCGCTTCGTGATCGAGGCGCATTTGCGCAATAATACTTGCGACGGCCACGGGATGTGTGATGTACGGTTCGCCGCTGGAGCGGAATTGTCCTTCGTGGGCGTCGCGCGCAATCACGAATGCGCGCTTCACCAATTCGATTTGCTCGGGGGGCAAATATTCCTGAATAATGTGATCTAAAGGTTCAAACAAATCCATAAGTCCCCCTTAAAATTATTCAAAAATCGACCGCACTTTTAATAGAATTAAGCGGTCAATAAAGAAATGGCGGCTTCTTCGCTCTGATTTTGCAATAACGCGTCCTGACGCTCTTGCGCATCCATAATATCGTCGTTGATTAAGCCTTTTTCGATTTCCCGTAACGCAATCACGGTCGGTTTGTCGTTGTCTTCCGGTACCAAGGGTTCGCGTTGATTTAACTGCAACTGTCTTGCTCGACGGGCTGCGGTTAAAATTAAATCAAAACGGTTACCGATTTTTTCCACTGCATCTTGCACTGTTACGCGCGCCATAATTATTTACTCCAAATTTATTCTTTTAAGTTCGTTTTAAAGGATTTTTAATCATACTAAAGTGCGGTCTGTTTTGCCAGTAATTCCTGAATTAATGCGCGATTTTGTGTTTCCTGATAAGCCAGAGTTAATTTTTCCGCCCGCAGAATGTGGACTAAATCCGCCAATGCCTGATGAAAATCGTCGTTTACGATCACATAATCGTATTCGTTGTAATGGGATATTTCATCCACCGCTTTCGACATGCGATCCGCGATTACCTCGGCGCTGTCCTGACCGCGTCCGATAAGGCGGCGCTCCAGTTCCTGCAAAGAAGGCGGAAGAATAAAAATACTTTTTACATTCGGCACTTTTTGGCGAATTTGTTGAGCGCCCTGCCAGTCGATGTCCAGAAAAACGTCAATCCCCGCGGCGAGGTTTTTTTCGATTGCCGGCAGGGAGGTGCCGTAATAGTTGCCGCCGAACACTTTGGCGTATTCCAAAAAGGCGTCCTGTTCAATCAGAGTTTCGAATTCTTCGACGTTCACAAAATGGTAATGCACGCCGTTTTGTTCGCCGGGACGGGGTGGGCGCGTGGTGTGGGAAACGGACACCATCATGGAGTTTTGCGTATCGTTTTTCAGCAGTGCCGCGATGAGTGACGATTTGCCCGCGCCGCTCGGGGCGGAAAGGATGTATAAATTGCCTTGAGCCATGGTTTTACCTCTGTTCTTTTTGCTTCATTATGCCAAATTTTACGCAAAAGTGCGGTGAAATTTTTCATAGTTTTTTGAATCGTTTGGAATTGTGCGGGGAAACGGGAAAATTTGACATAGATCACGAAATACTTATCTGTTATAGTTATTTCCGTAGTCTGGATTGTTCTGCAAGGAAACCGTGCTATAATCACAAAGTGACAGGTAGATACTTAATTATGAGTAAATCGGACTGTAATAATTTTGTTTAACTTAGAAAAGAAGGTGAAAATCTTATGGCAATTAAAATTGGTATCAATGGTTTCGGTCGTATCGGTCGTATCGTATTCCGTGCTGCACAACAACGTGATGATATCGAAGTTGTGGGTATCAACGATTTAATCGATGTTGAGTACATGGCATACATGCTGAAATATGATTCAACTCACGGTCGTTTCGATGGTTCGGTTGAAGTGAAAGACGGTAACTTGGTGGTTAACGGTAAATCTATCCGTGTAACGGCTGAACGTGATCCGGCGAACTTAAACTGGGGCGCAATCGGTGTTGATATCGCAGTTGAAGCGACAGGTTTATTCTTAACGGACGAAACCGCTCGTAAGCACATTACCGCAGGTGCGAAAAAAGTAGTTATGACCGGCCCTTCAAAAGACGCCACTCCAATGTTCGTACGCGGCGTTAACTTCAACGCATACGCAGGCCAGGACATCGTATCTAACGCATCTTGTACGACTAACTGTTTAGCGCCGTTAGCCCGTGTTATTCACGAAACTTTCGGTATCAAAGACGGTTTGATGACAACCGTTCACGCAACAACGGCAACACAAAAAACCGTTGACGGTCCTTCAATGAAAGACTGGCGCGGCGGTCGCGGTGCAGCTCAAAACATCATCCCGTCATCAACCGGTGCGGCAAAAGCCGTGGGTAAAGTATTACCTGCATTGAACGGTAAATTAACCGGTATGGCGTTCCGTGTTCCTACACCAAACGTTTCCGTTGTTGACTTAACCGTGAACTTAGAAAAACCAGCTTCATACGAAACCATTAAAGCGGCGATCAAAGATGCGGCGGAAGGTAAAACTTTCAACGGCGAATTAAAAGGCGTTTTAGGTTACACTGAAGATGCCGTAGTTTCTACGGACTTCAACGGTTGCGCATTAACTTCCGTATTCGATGCCGACGCTGGTATCGCATTAACCGATACTTTCGTGAAATTGGTATCTTGGTACGATAACGAAACCGGTTATTCAAACAAAGTATTAGACTTAGTAGCGCATATCTACAACTACAAAGGTTAATTCTCTTTGTTAGAATAAACGGAAGACCGCATGAAAGTGCGGTCTTTTTTTTGACTGTTTTTACGGCAATGATGAAATCGGTTTAAGAAGCGTTCGGTTATCAGCATAAAAAATGCGGCTAAATTTGCCCGCACTTTTGGATCAACGGTTAAATTATTTGCCGAGCCGCCGGATTATCCCGCCGGCTTGGCGTCTTCAATCGGGACATATTGAGGCGCTGCGGGTTGTGCCGGTTGAACGATAATCGGTGCGGCGCCGCCCGGTTGCGCTTCGACCACTTCCGGTCTGTCGCCGCTACAGAAATTCTGATTTTTATTCGCCCACACGGGGATATTTCTGACCGGACTGTAACAATCCCAACTGCCGTAACTGTTAATTCCTACCCATTTTATGTCATTCGGTTTGTTCGGTTTTAACGGTGTTGCCGTGGTGCGTTTTAGATAATCTTTATACAAATATAATGCGCCGCTGGCGCCGGTGAGTCTGGTTTCGCCGTTATCATCGCGACCCAGCCAAACCGTTGTCACATTTTCGCCGTCAATACCGACAAACCAGGTATCTCTTGCGTCGTTTGTGGTGCCGGTTTTTCCCGCTAAATGCAGATCGGCGTAATTTTCCTGCAGACTGCGTCCGGTGCCGCGTTCCACCGCTTGCTGCATGGCGTAAACGGTTTGGAACGCCGCTTCGGCAGGCACGACTTGTTCCGCTTCGGTATTATGCCGATAAATAACATTTCCTTGCCGATCGTTAACGCTTTCAATGGTGGAAAGCGGGATTTTGCCGCCGTTGTTGGCAATTACCTGATAAAGTTTCGTGACGTCGTAAGGCGAAATGGAATATGAGCCGAGCAGCATTGACGGCACCCGGGGAATTTTGACTCTGTCCCAGCCCATCGCTTGCTGAGTTTCGATGACTTTCTTCAAACCGACTTTCATGCCCAGATTGACCGTCGGAATATTGAGGGAGCGCGCCAATGCGTCAACCATCAGCACGGAACCGCCGTAATGTTTGTCATAGTTGCGCGGTTGCCAGGGCGGACTGCCTTTCACGTTGATAGTAATCGGACGATTGTTCAACGGCGTGTTTAAACGGAATGATTCCGGCTGAGTAAGTGCGGTCAAATAAACGGAAGGTTTTACCAGCGAGCCGATTTGTCGTTGCGCCATGGTCGCGCGGTTAAAGCCCGCGTAATTGGTTTGGGTACCGCCCACCACCGCGCGAATTTCCCCTTTTTTATAATCGGCGATGATCATAGCCGATTGCAGCGCGGGATTTTTGGTGCGTAACTGTAATTCCGCCGTCGCGTTAATCACGGTTTGTTCGGCGTAACTTTGTTGTTTCAGATCCAGCGTGCTGAAAATCCGCGCGCCCTGTAAGCGACCTTCTCTGTTTTCGCCTAAATTTTCACGCAGTTCAGCCTGCATAGTTTGGATGAAAGCCGGATAATTCCGCGCAATTTTTCCTCGTTCTTGCACGCCAAGCGGGCGTTTGCTGAGCGTGTCGTACAATTCCTGATCGATCATTTGGTGTTCCAGCATTAAGCGCAGCACCACGTTTCGCCGTTCGAGAGCGTTGTTCGGATTACGCCAAGGATTGTACAAAGAAGGGCCTTTCACCATGCCTACCAGAAGTGCGATTTGATCCAGATTGATTTCGCGAACCGGTAATCCGAAATAGAAATGACTTGCCAGTTCGAAACCGTGTACTTGCGAATCGCCGTTTTGTCCGAGATAGACTTCGTTCAAATAGGTTTCGAGAATGGTATTTTTGTCATAACGTAAATCCAGCATTACCGCCATAAAGGCTTCGTTGATTTTCCGGCTGAGCGAACGTTCGTTAGTTAAGAAAAGGTTTTTGACTAACTGTTGAGTGAGCGTACTACCGCCTTGCACCGTGTGACCGGCGCGGAAATTGGTATACATGGCGCGCGCGATACCCAACGGGCTCACGCCTCCATGTTCATAAAAACGGCGATCTTCGGTTAAAATCAGTGTGTCGATCAATAAACGGGGATAATTTTGCAGCGGTATCGCTAGGCGTTCTTCTTTTTCCTCTCCCGATTGCAGCATGGCAATGAGTTTAGGCGCCAGGCGAAATTCATCAATCGCTTTCAGATTAATTAAATCTTCGATGACGGCTAATTTTTGATTATCGTTGAAACGCAGACGAAAAACCCGCTGCGCTTCGGGATGTTCCGGAAATGGAAAGGCGCGGCGCAAAAGGACAATAGTGTTGTCTTCGATTTTGAAGTCGCCCGGCGCGGCAACCAGCGTGGTTTGGCGATAATCGTTATCAAGCAACAGTTGTTTGATTTGCTCGAGAGATAATTTATCCGCCAGGCGAATGCTCTGAATCCGGCTGTACACTTCGGCGGGCAGGCGCCAGACTTGTCCGTCCATTTTGGAGCGGATTTGACCGTCTAAATAAATTCCGTAAAACGCAAATAACGACGCGCCGGTAAATGCGATTTTTAAGGCGGTCATTTTCCAGGTTTGGGTCCAAGGTACCGTTTTGACGTTTTCGTTAGATTTTGAGGAAGTATTTCGTTGTTCGCCTGCCATATTAATGCCGTTTTAACGTTTGTTTTTCTCGGAAACGAAAAGATTCTAGCATATTATTCTGAAAAACGAGTAAAAATTTGACCGCACTTTTTGGGTTAAACGGGCGCTTATGGCTTGTGCGGGACGGGTTGGTTATTGAATAAAGTCCTGATAGGAACGTAAAAAATGTTCGAAATCTTCCAAGCCGCAAAAAGCGACGCTTTCCGCGTCGTAATAATGAAAATTTTGCTCCAATTCCTGTTCGGGATCGGCCGTAATGTCGAGATTATTGGCTTTTACCATCACTTCGTCGGCGCGAATAAACAGACTGTATTCCTTGCCGATTAGGCAACTTTCCCGCTCGCCGTTATGGTTTTGCGCTTTGGCGATTTCCGCAAGTGCGGTGAAAATTAATGAAGAATTTGACCGCACTTCGATGTTAAACCAATTCGCCAGCGCAATGTGTTCCATGGAACATTTCGCCACGATATCGCCGTGCAAGGAGGTGAATTGGAAATCCATCGCGCGTACCCGGGCGCCGGTTAGATGCTGAAAGATGAACCGCAGCCGCAGGTGCTGGAGGCATTCGGGTTTTGCACCACAAAACGGGAACCTTCCAGGCCTTCGGTGTAATCTACCGTGCCGCCGATTAAATATTGCAAACTCATCGGATCAATCACCAGCTGCACGCCGGCATTTTCTACGGTCAGGTCGCCTTCGTTCACTTTTTCATCGAAGGTGAAACCGTATTGGAAGCCGCTGCAACCGCCGCCCGTAATATAAACGCGTAATTTAAGATCCGGATTTTCTTCGTCGGTAATTAAACTTTTTACTTTATTCGCCGCTGCGTCGGTAAAGGTGAGCGGCACTGAAATATCTGACATAATCGCTTTCCTACTTTCTACTCAAAAAATTAATTCGCTCATTATCTAATAACCGACTGATTCGTTCAAGGATATTTTCACTCCCGCCCGTTTAATGCTATGATACGCGCGCTATTTAGGAGATAATTATGGCTATTCCGTTAAGAACAGAAGAAGAACTGGAAAAGATTCGCATTGCCTGCAAATTAGCGTCTGACGTGCTGGTAATGATTGAAGAGCATATTAAAGAAGGTGTCACCACCGGTGAGCTGGATCGTATTTGTCACGAATACATCGAAAAAGTACAGGGCGGGAAGCCCGCCAACGTGGGATATCACGGTTTCAAACATGCAACCTGCATTTCTTTGAACGAAGTGGTGTGCCACGGTATTCCGAGTTTCGAGAAAAAACTGAAAAAAGGCGACATTCTGAATCTCGATGTCACCGTGATTAAAGACGGTTATTTCGGCGACAATTCCAAAATGTACGTAGTGGGCGAGCCCAGCACGCGCGATAAACGTTTGTGCGAAGTGACGCAGGAATGCCTGTATCAAGGCATTCGGGCGGTGAAACCGGGTGCGCGTTTGAATTCCATCGGCAAAGCCATTCAGGAATACGCAGAAAAAGAAGGATTCAGCGTAGTGCGCGAATATTGCGGCCACGGCATCGGCGACGTATATCACGCGGAACCGCAAGTTCTGCATTATTATGCGGACGACGGCGGCGTGATTTTGCGCAAAGGCATGGTGTTCACTATCGAACCGATGATTAACGCCGGCAAAAAAGAAGTGCGTCTGATGGGCGACGGCTGGACGGTGAAAACCAAAGACCGCAGCCATTCCGCGCAATACGAACACGAAATTGTGGTGACGGACGACGGTTGCGAAGTGATGACGATTCGCGAAGAAGAAGAAAAAGAAGGTCGCATTTCCCGCTTTATGGTGAATGCGTAATACGCTTAAGGCGGGCTTGCGGGTTCGCCTTTTTATATTCAGGTGAACGCCCATGAATCCATGCTGTCCGAACGACATCAAATCCCAACTCCAGTCTTTAAAGCAAGCGGAGCTCGATCATTTTCCGCAAACGGATGTGAATCGGCTCATTTGCCGGCGTACGGCGTTTTATGACGACTTGTTGATTCGCCTCTGGCGGCAATTCGGATTGGCGCAAACGGCGCTTTCGCTGGTTGCTGTGGGCGGTTACGGACGCAAAGAAATGTTTCCCTTATCGGATTTGGATTTTCTGATTTTGAGCGAACGGAAAAATACGCCGGAGATCGAACAAAAAATTGCGAGTTTTATCCAATTTTTATGGGATTGCGGTTTTGATGTGGGCGCAAGCGTGCGGACGCTGGCGGAATGCGCCGAGGAAGGACGGGCGGATCTGACTATCGCCACCAATTTGTTGGAAAGCCGTTTGTTGACGGGCGATGAAAAAACGTTCAAAAATTTGACCGCACTTTTAAACCGGCCGGACTTCTGGAATCGCGAAACTTTTTTCAATGCGAAAGTGCAGGAAAAAAACGAACGCTACGCCCGTTATCACAACACCAGTTATAACCTGGAGCCCGACATCAAATACAGTCCGGGCGGTTTGCGCGATTTGCATTTTATTTACTGGATCGCTTTGCGCCACAATAACACGCTGACGCTGGAAGAGATTTTGCAATCGGGCTTTATCTATCCGGAAGAATACGACATGTTGCAGCAAAGCCAGCAATTCCTGTTCAAAGTGCGTTTTGCCTTACACCTTATTTTGAAGCGTTACGATAACCGTTTGTTGTTTGATCGCCAGATCAAAGTCGCCGAATTGCTGGGATTTCAGGGAGAAGGCAATCACGGCGTCGAACAAATGATGAAAATGTTCTTTCAGGCGTTGAGGACGATTTCCGGCCTGAGCGATATTTTAACCCGCCATTACCGCGAACATTTCCTGCAGAATAAAAGTGCGGGAGAAATTCAGCAGATTTTTTTGGATCGCCATTTTCTGCTACAAAATAACGAAATTCTGTTGATGCGGCAGGATATTTTTGAGCGACAGCCCGAAGTCATGCTGGATTTATTTTATCATTTAACCGCTTATCCGCATGCCGAAATTCATTCGGATACCTTGCGTAAGCTGCATATTGCGTTGCGTCAGCAACAAACGCCGTTGTGCGAATCGGCGGCGGCGCGGGAAAAGTTTTTGCGTCTGTTCAGTCAGCCGAAAGCCATCGCCCGCGCTTTGGTGCCGATGCACCAATACGGCGTGCTGACGGCGTATATTCCGCAATGGAAAGCCATTGTGGGGTTAATGCAGTTTGATTTGTTTCATGCATACACCGTAGACGAGCATACGATTCGGGTGCTGTTGCATTTGGAAAGTTTTCTGGATGAAAAAACGCGGGCCATTCACCCCATTTGTTCCGCCATTTTCTCGCAAAATTCCGACCGCACTTTACTGTATATCACCGCCTTGTTTCATGATATCGCCAAAGGGCGCGGCGGCGATCATGCCGCGCTGGGCGCGCAGGATATTGCGTCTTTCGCCGGGTTACACGGTTTCGACGGGCGGGAAATCGAGACCATGGCTTGGTTGGTGAAAAAACATCTGTTAATGTCCGTTACCGCGCAACGGCGCGATATTCATGATCCGGAAGTGGTGATGGCGTTTGCGGAAGAAGTGCAAAATAAGGTGCGGCTGGATTGGTTGATTTGTCTGACCGTGGCGGACATTTGCGCCACCAACTCCAATTTATGGAACGATTGGAAGCGCGCCTTGTTCGCCACGCTTTATCAGTATACCCGCCAGCAATTTGAGCAAGGCATGGATCAGCCGCTCGATAGCGAAGAACAGGCGGAAGAAAATAAACGACGGGCGTTGGCGATTTTACAAAATCAAGGTTTCTTAGAAGATGTCGCGCCGCTGTGGGCGCGCTGTCCGGACGACTATTTTCTGCGCAGCACACCGAAAGAATTGGCGTGGCACGCCGCGTTGTTAACGGATTTCCGCGGGGAAATACTGGTAAAAATCAGCAATCGTTTTTCGCAAGGCGGAACCGCCGTTTTCCTGTATTGTCGGGATCAGCCACAGCTTTTCCATAAAGTCGTCAGTACCATCGGCGCTAAAAAACTCAGTATTCACAGTGCGCAAATCAGTACCGGTTTAGACGGTTACGTGCTGGATACTTTTGTGGTGACGGAACTGAACGGCGCGTTATTGAAAGGCGATCGCCGCCGCGAGCTGGAAAAAGCCGTTACCGAAACGTTGCTTTCCGGTAAAACTCCGAAACTCAGCACCTTGGGCAATCATAAATTACAGCCGTTTAATGTGGAAACGGACGTGCGTTTTTTAAATACGGAAAAAGAGACGCATACGGAAATGGAATTGGTGGCGTTGGATAAAGCGGGCTTGTTGGCGGAGGTCAGCCAAATTTTCAGCGAACTGAATTTGAATCTGCTGAATGCTAAAATCACCACGACGGGCGAAAAAGCGGAAGATTTTTTCATGTTAACCAATTTGCAGAATCAGGCGTTGACTCAAAACGAACGCGACGAGCTGGAAGTGCGGTTAAAAAATCGATTAAATTTGCCGGCCCGCTAAGATCGGCAACAGTTTAAATGCAATGAGGACAGGATAACTCATTAATAATCGGGCAATTTTCGGAATCGTCTCCCGGACATTGCTGCGCCAGTTTCATCAGCCGTTCACGCATAGACTGCAACTGCCGAATCTGCGTATCGATTTCCGTAATTCGCGTCATCGTCCGTTCTTTCACATCCGCGCTGCGGCGGTGCGGATTTTTATACAATTCCAGCAATTCCTTGCAGACCGACAACGAAAAACCCACCTGACGCGCCTGATGAAGCAGAGTCAGCTCTTCAATGTGAGTCGAATTATATTGTCGATAACCGTTTGCCGCACGGGCGGGCGGCGTGATAAGCCCTTTTTCTTCGTAAAACCGAATGGATTTTGGCGTAAGCCGGGTTTTTCGTGCGATTTCCGTAATATTCATGATTTTTTATACTCGTCTGATTGGGAATAAGAAAATATATTGACTTTTCCCTTAGGTCAAGGTTTATCTTATGCTCATTGAAAAAAGAGAGGAGAACAGTATGACGATAATTTTAGCGCTCGGCGATCTTTCCTGCGGCCATTGCATTAAAGCCGTTAAAACGGCATTGGAAAAAGTTGAAGGCGTAGAAACGGCGGAAGTCACGTTAAATTTTGCTAAAGTGACGGGCGATATAACGCCGGAATCGCTGATTAATGCCGTGCTAGACGCCGGTTACCGGGCAAAGTTGGGCGAACCGGATTTTACTCTGGCGTTAAGCGGATTGAATTGCGGACATTGCATTAAATCCACCGAAAAAGCATTAAGTGCGGTCAAAAATATTGAAGTTTTTGACGTCAGCAAAACCTCAGCAAAAATTTATGGCGCGGCGGATCCGCAAGCGGCGATTCAAGCTATCGTGGAGGCAGGCTTTGACGCATCGCTTGAAAATGCCGTCCCAAAGTCTGAAGACGCGGCGATTGACGCTTTAAAGGCTGACGAAGGCCCAAAGTCTGAACAACCGTTACAATCGGCGGCATCTCCCGAAGGCGTAGCGGTTGCGCAATCTTTTCAGGCCGAATCGCTTCCCGGCGAGCAAATCACTTTATTGTTAAGCGGCTTGAGTTGTGCCGCCTGCGTGTTGAAGGTCGAACGGGCGTTACAGGCGGTGCCGAAGGTTCGGTCCGCTCGCGTGAATTTAGCGGAACAAACGGCGTTTGTGACGGGTGATACCACGCCGGAAGCCTTGATTGACGCGGTTATTCAAGCAGGTTACGGGGCGGAATTGATTGAGGATGAAAGCAAACGCCGCGATAAACAACGTTTGCAAATCGAACATGAAATCCGGCAGCGGAAATGGCAGGCGATTGTGGCGTTGATTATGGGATTCGGTCTGCTTTTCTGGGGGCTGGCGGGCGGTCAAATGCAAGTGACCGCAGAAAATCGCAGCAATTGGATAGGCGTGGGCGTGATTTCCTTAATTGTGATGGTTTTTACCGGCGGACATTTTTACCGGCGAGCCCTCAAAAATCTCGCCAACAAAACCGCAACCATGGACACGCTTGTCGCTTTGGGAACCGGCGCCGCCTGGCTTTATTCCATGGCGGTCACGCTTGCACCGGATTTCTTCCCCGAAACCGCCCGTCATCTGTATTTCGAAAGCAGCACCATGATTATCGGCTTGATTAATGTGGGAAAAATGCTGGAAGCGAAAGCGAAACAGCGATCTTCCAAAGCTTTGGAGCGGTTATTGGATCTCACGCCGAAAACGGCGTTAATTGTAGAAGACGAAGGAGACCGGGAAATTCCGTTGAGTCAGGTTCAACAAGGCATGATTTTGCGGTTAAAAACCGGAAACCGCGTTTCCGTGGACGGTATCATTACTCAGGGAGAAGCCTGGTTGGACGAGAGTATGCTCACCGGCGAACCTTTGCCGGTGCATAAACGGGAAGGCGATAAAATCAGCGCCGGCACCTTGGTCACGGACGGCGCGGTTTTGTTTCGGGCGGAACAAATCGGTAATAAAACCACATTGGCGAACATTATCCGCTTAGTGCGTCAGGCACAAAGCAGTAAACCGCAAATCGGCCAGCTTGCGGATCGTATCGCCGCCGTATTTGTACCGGTGGTGATTGCGATTGCGCTGGTCGCCGCCGTGATTTGGTATGCCGTAACGAAAGAAATTTCTTATTCTTTTGTCGTATTAACGACGGTTCTGATTATTGCCTGTCCTTGCGCTTTGGGCCTGGCAACGCCGATGTCGATTATTGCCGGCGTGGGACGCTCGGCGGAATTAGGCGTATTAGTGCGGGATGCCGACGCTTTACAGAAAGCGGCGGAGGCCGATACGGTAGTGTTTGATAAAACGGGAACTTTAACAAAAGGTGAGCCCAAATTGACCGCACTTTATACCTTCAACGGGTTTGATACGCAAAGTGCGGTGCAATTTGCGGCGAATTTGGAGCAAGGCTCAACCCATCCGCTTGCCAAGGCGATTTTGGAACATGCGGCCGATTTGCGGATTTCGCCGCAAACCGTGTCGGATTTCCGCACCTTGAAAGGTTTGGGCGTGACTGCAACGATTCGGCGCAAAGCCGTTCTGTTGGGAAACCGTGCGTTATTAGAACAGCATTCGGTCGCGCTGACGGAAGCCGAATCGTCGTTCCGGCAGGAAAGCGAAAAAGGTGCTACTGTGGTGTTTCTGGCGGTAGAACAAATGTTGGCAGCGGTGTTTGTTATTCGCGATCCGCTGCGCGATGACACGGCAGCGGCATTATCCCGTTTACACCGGCAGGGTTATCGCTTGGTCATGCTTACCGGCGATCAGGAAAAAACGGCGCAAGCTATTGCCAAAGAAGCCGGGATCGACCAAGTAATTGCCGGCGTGCTGCCGGAAGGCAAGGTGCAGGCTATCCGCCAACTTCAGGCGCAGGGACGCAAAGTTGTGATGGTGGGGGACGGCATTAATGACGCGCCCGCGCTGGCGCAGGCTAATGTCAGCATCGCCATGGGATCCGGTTCCGACGTGGCGATTGAAACGGCGGAATTAACCCTGATGCGCCACAGTATTCACGGCGTGGCGGATGCGTTGAGCTTGTCCAGAGGCACATTACGCAATATGAAACAAAATCTGTTTTTTGCCTTTGTGTATAACTGCCTAGGCATTCCGCTGGCGGCCGGCGTGTTTTATCCGTTGCTCGGCGTGCTACTGAATCCGATGGTGGGCGGAGCGGCAATGGCCTGTTCATCCATTACCGTCGCGACCAATGCCAATCGTTTATTGAAGTTTACGCCGCAAGCTTAAACGGATTTTATCAGGCTTTAATCCGGTATAAGTGCGGTCAAAAAAACGATCGTTTTTTTGACCGCACTTTTTTGTCTATTTTTACAAAATTTTGTCCGAATAAAGGGTGCGAACAAGGCTCCGGACGGAGCCTTGTTTTTGAAATTACATCAGAAAGTTGCTGATAAAAATGACGATAATAATCAGCGGCACCACAAATTTTACGTAATTAAACCAAACTGCGGTGAAAGTTGAGTCCGGCGTCGGCGATAATTCTTTTTTCGCCTGTTCTTTTAACACGAATCCTACGAATACGGCACAGCCAAGTGCGGTCAATAAAAACAGAATATTTCCGCTGACGTAATCGAAGGCATCAAAAATACTCATGCCGAACGGACGCACATTTTTCAGCAGATTATCACTCAACACGGACGGAATATTGCCCAGCAGGAAAATGCCGCCTAAGGTCAGAACAATGGCTTTACCGCGCCGCATACGCAGTTTTTCCTGCAACGCCGTGATAATCACTTCGTAAATGGTAATAGATGTGGTTAATGCGGCGATCAGTAATAAACCGAAGAAAACGATAGCAAAGAATGTACCGGCCCATAAATGGGAGAAGACAATCGGCAGACTCTGGAACACCAAAGTCGGGCCTGAATCCGGCGCAATCCCGAAAGTAAACAGAGACGGAAAAATCATAAATCCCGCCAATACCGCGATAATCGTATTAGTGAAACCGGTGATGACGGCGGTTTGAATCAGATCTTCTTCTTTGCTGAGATAGCTGGATAAGGTGATGATGACGCCGAATCCCAGGCTTAACGCGAAGAAAACCTGTCCTAAAACTTTAATAAACAGCTGCGGAGTGATTTTATCGAAATCGGGTTTCAAATAATAAATAATCCCTTCCATCGCGCCGGGCAGAGTGACATTGCGGATAACCATGCCGATTAAAAACACAAATAATAACGGCATGAGGAATTTTACCGAACGCTCGATACCGCCGATAATACCTTTTGCCAGAATAATGTAGTTGACGACAACGAAAAGAAAGGTATAAAGGGCGATTTGCAACGGGCTGTCGCCGATACTCATATCATAGAAACTTTTGGCCGTGTCTTTGGTTATCGGGGAGGAAATGTCCAGGGAACCGGTGAGCAGGCTGATAATATAGTTGATAACCCAACCGCCCAGCACCATATAATACGCCATAATACCGAAGGCACCCAGCAATCCCATGTAACCCAGAATTTTCCACCATTTGGAAATATGTTTGTCGTGGAGCTTGTCACCGAAGGCGTCAATAGAATTTATCCGCAAACGGCGCCCGATAACATTTTCCACCAGAATCATCGGAATGCCGATAATGATCATCGCGATACAAAAAAGCAGCACATAAGCGCCACCGCCGTTTTCTCCGACTAAATAAGGAAAGCGCCAGGTTGCGCCGAAGCCGACCGTTGCGCCCGCCACGGTCATGACGTAGGTGAGTTTACTGGACCAGGTCTGGCGTTCTTGTTTTGAAGTCATTAATATTATTTCCGTTAAATTTTAAAAAAAGTGCGTTATTTTAACCGCACTTGTACGGTTTGGCAAAATAAGACGGGAATCAGATATCGGTTTTATCTTTAAATTCGCACAAATCTTCAATAATGCAGGAGCCGCAACGCGGTTTGCGCGCAACGCAGGTGTAGCGACCGTGCAAAATCAACCAATGGTGAACGTCCACTTTGAATTCGACCGGTACCACTTTATTCAGTTTCTCTTCAACTTTTACCACATCTTTACCCGGTGCGAAGCCGGTGCGGTTGGCGACGCGGAAAATGTGAGTATCCACCGCAATGGTGGGTTGTCCGAAAGCGGTGTTCAATACCACGTTCGCGGTTTTGCGCCCTACGCCGGCCAAACTTTCCAGCGCCGCGCGATCTTGCGGAATCTCGCCGTTAAATTTGTCGATTAAATCTCGACAGGTTTTGATGATATTTTCCGCTTTACTGTTATAAAGACCGATAGTTTTTATATATTCTTTCAATCCGTCAACGCCTAAAGCCAGAATGGATTGCGGCGTATTGGCCACGGCAAACAGTTTCTTTGTAGCTTTGTTTACGCCTTTATCGGTGGCTTGCGCCGATAAAATGACCGCAATCAGCAACTCAAAGGGCGAATTATAAGTCAGTTCGGTGGTCGGCTTGGGGTTTTGATCCCGCAATCGGGTGAGAATTTCAATCCGTTTCTGTTGATTCATGATTTACGCTGATCCCAAATATTTTTCGCGGCTAAAATGATGCCTAATCCGATAAATGCGCCCGGCGGCAAAATGGCCAGCAACAGATTGCTGTCGTGGTGAAAAAATTCGATACGGAAGATTTTCGCCCAATCGCCGAGCAGTAAATGTAAGCCGTCAAATAATGTGCCGTTGCCGAAAATTTCCCGCAACGCGCCCAATAAAAACAGGCTGAGCGTCATACCCAATCCCATGGCAAAGCCGTCGAAAGCGGAATGCAATACGCCGTTTTTAGAAGCAAAGGCTTCCGCGCGTCCAATGACAATACAGTTGGTCACAATCAAGGGAATGAAAATGCCAAGGGATTGATACAGGCTGTAAGTATAAGCGTTCATTAACAGTTGTACCGCCGTCACCGTGGTGGCGATAATCATCACATAAATGGGAATGCGGATTTCATGAGGGATCTGCTTGCGAAACAGCGCCACCATGGTATTCGTACAAATGAGCACAAGCAGCGTCGCCAATCCCAATCCCAGCGCATTGGTGGCGGAATTCGACACCGCTAACAACGGGCAGAGCCCGAGTAATTGGACGATGGCGGGATTATTGCGCCAAATTCCCTGAGTCAATAATTCGCGCCAAATAGTTTGGTTCGTTTGTTCTGTCATATAAAAAACTCTTGTAATTTTGACCGCACTTTGAAGGCAAAGTACGCATTATTTGTCCGATATTCCGCTCGATTGACGGCTTAACACCTCTAACGCCGTACGTTTCACTTGGTTAACCACCGCCCGCGGCGTGATGGTTGCGCCGGCGAATTGGTCAAATTTTCCGCCGTCTTTTTTTACCGCCCAATCCCGCAGGTTCTGCGGATCGATTTTCTGATGGCTGAAATTCAGAATCCAATCGGAAATGCGGGTTTCAATTTTATCGCCCAGGCCCGGCGTTTCATTATGTTCCAGAATGCGCACGCCGAGAATTTCGCCTTCCGGCGTCATCCCCATCAGTAACCGGATTTTACCGGAATAACCGTCCGGCGCCGTGGCCTCAACGGCATAGGCGCGCACCTTATCGCCGGAAAGTGCGGTACAAATTTTGTCGATTTCTTGTGAATCGGGAATTTCGCAGTTTGCCGTCACATCGTTATCGTAATAATCGGCGGGAATCACCTGAGCTAATAAAGCCTGTTGCTGTTTGGCGGCTTCCGCGCCGATTTTATCCTTGGTGAGAAAATGAACGCCTGCCGAAATTGCCGTGCAGAGCAAGGCGACAAAGCCTAGCATGACTCCGTATTTGGCTGAAATTTTGGTGGTATTCATATTAATTTCCTTTATTCAAGCCGTATCCCGTTACGCGCGGACGGGTGTATTGATCGATTAACGGCACGCAGATGTTGGCGAGCAAAACCGCGAACGCCACGCCGTCAGGATAGTTGCCGAATTGGCGAATTAAGCACACCAGCAAGCCGACTAACGCGCCGAAAACCCATTTGCCTTTCGGCGTTACCGGCGCGGTAACGGGATCGGTTGCGATAAAGAACGCGCCGAACATCATGGCGCCGCTGACTAGTTGGCTGAAAAAGCTGACGCTGTGGGTGCCGCCGAATAGATCAAAAATCCCGCAAAAAATGCTAATGGTCAGCAACATAGCGAGCGGCGTTTGCCAGTGAATGATCTTTTTCCAGATTAAAAATAATCCGCCGATGAGAAAAGCGAGATTGATTTGCATCCAACCCAAGCCGGCATCTGAGCCTGCCAGAAAAATCGGCTGATTCCGTAAATCCGCTGCCGATTCGTTTATCTTAAACCAGGTCTTGGCGCTGTCTAACGGGGTTGCGGATGTGATGCCGTCGATGGAAGACACTAACTGCGACAAGCTGAAACCGTCCTCAGTGACGCCGGCGAAAATCAGGCCGACACTGTCGCTCAAGGTCGGCGGTTCGTGTAATAGCGAAATCGGCGGCATCCAACCCGTCATCTGTAACGGAAATGAAATTAACAGCACGACATATCCGACCATAGCGGGATTAAATAAATTCTGTCCCAGCCCGCCGTATACATGCTTGCCTAAGATCAGCGCGCAAAACGTGCCGACCAGAATCACCCAATAAGGTGCATAAGGCGGAATGGCCATGGCGAGAATCATGGCGGTTAATATCGCACTGAAATCGCTCACATAAAACAGCGACGGCTTTTGGCGTAATTTTGTCACGGCGAATTCCAGCGCCAATGCCAGAGCAACGGCTAAACAAATTTGAATTAACACACCGAAACCGAAGTAATAAATCTGCGCGGCCAATGCCGGCAGCATGGCAAAAATCACCCACAGCATGATGCGAGCCGTGAATTTGCCTGAGTGAATATGAGGAGAACTGGTCAGTTTAAACATTATTTTTACTCATTATTTAATGCGACTAAGCGATGGTTGTCAGCTGCAAACTTAGCCGTATTCCGTATTATTTTTTCTCATTTTCCGTTTGTTGCGCCGCCTTTTTCGCCTTGGCGCGCGCGATTGCGGCGGCAACGGCAGCTTTTTTTGTATCAAGTGCGGGCGAATTTTGCGATGTTTTTTGTGCGGCGGCTTCGACGTCGGCGCTTTCCGTTAGAACTTCGTCCGCCACCGGCTGACCGGCTGAAACCGCTTCGCCATGTTGTGGCTGCGATTTTTTCGCCTTGGCGCGCGCGATTGCGGCGGCAACGGCGGCTTTTTTCGCCTCAAGTGCGGTCGAATTTTCCGATGTTTTTTGTGCGGCGGTTTCGACGTCGGCGCTTTCCGTTAGAACTTCGTCTGGCACCGGCTGATTGGCTGAAACCGCTTCGTCATGTTGTGGCTGCGCTTTTTTCGCCTTGGCACGCGCGATTGCGGCGGCAACGGCGGCTTTTTTCACCTCAAGTGCGGGCGAATTTTCCGATGTTTTTTGTGCGGCGGTTTCAACGCTCGTTGCAACCGTATCGCCGGTTTTGTCGGTCGCCGGCGAATGGTCATTTGCCTGTTGACGGGCTAAGCGGCGAGCCCGACGCAACGCCGTCATTTCGCTGTTGTCCGGAACAGTTTCGCCTTTTTCCGTCAGAATGGTTTTGATTTGCGGCGTGCCTTTGGCGTTACCGAGGGTGTCGGGCGCTTCGCCGGCTTTTTTCGCTTTCAGACGAGCAAGCGCCGCTTGCACCGGGTCTTCGCCTTCGCTGGCCGCCAATTCTTCGCGGCGGGCGGCTGCGGCACGTTGACTACGCGCTTTGCGAGCCTGTTCTTCCTGTTCCAACCGCGCTTGGCGGGCTTCGAAACGAATTTTGGCCTCTTCCGCTTTCTTCGCTTTTGCTTCAATATCCCAGATTTTGGCTTTTTCCTGGCGGAAATATTGAATTAACGGAATGTGACTCGGACAGACATAAGCACACAGGCCGCATTCGATGCAGTCCATAAGCTGATATTGTTGCGATTTGTCGTGATCTTCCGCCCGCGCATACCAGTACATTTGTTGCGGCATCAGGTGCACCGGGCAGGCATCCGAGCAAGCGGAACAGCGAATACAGGCCTGTTCTGTAGCCTGCGGATCATATTCGAAATGATCCGGCGCCAGTAAACAGTTCGCCGTTTTGGTTATCGGTGCGCGCAAATCCGGCACGATCAGCCCCATCATCGGTCCGCCGAGGAAAACCGGAAAGCGATCGTCCGTTTGGTATCCGGCATTTTTCAGAATGAAATCGATCGGCGTGCCCAGGCGCACCCATTGATTGCCTTTATGGGGAATTTTGTCGCCGGTAAGGGTGACAACCCGTTCGATCAGGGGCTCGTCGTTGATAATGGCACGCTTGACGGCAAAGGCGGTTCCTACGTTTTGCATTAACACGCCGATGCTGGAGGAGCGTTGACCGTGCGGCACTTCCATGCCGGTGAGAATGTAAATCAGCTGTTTGGCGGCGCCGGAAGGATATTTGGTCGGAATGACGCGAATATCCGTGTCGTCTGCGCCCTGTAATGCGGCGCGCAGGGCAGCGACGGCTTCCGGTTTGTTATCTTCAATGGCGATCACTACTTTTTCCGGACGCAAAATGTAGCGTAAGATTCGTACGCCCTCGATGATTTCGGCGGCATAATCGCGCATGAGCCGATCGTCACAAGTGATATAGGGTTCGCATTCCGCGCCGTTAATAATCAGTAATTTTACCTTTCCCTGAGCGGAATCCACTTTTGCACCTGTCGGGAACGCGGCACCGCCTAATCCGGCGACGCCCGCCTGATAAATTTTTTCGATAAGTTGTTCGGGCGCTTGGGTAAAATAGTCCTCCGTCGGATGCTGCGCACGCCATTGGTCTTTGCCGTCGGCGCGAATATGCACGGCCAATTCGTTTAATCCGGACGGATGCGCGGCAATATAAGGTTCAATCGCCGTGACGGTGCCGGAAGTGGGCGCGTGTACCGGTAGCTCCCGCAGCCCGTCGCCTTGGGTGAGCGGTTGTCCTTTGAGTACGTAATCGCCCGTTTTAACCAGCAAATTACCGGCATTACCCGCATGTTGTTTGACGGGAACATAGTAATTTTCCGCTAAAAGTGCGGTAGAAATCGGCGTAGAATTGGATTGAGATTTCATTTCCGGCGGATGAATTCCGCCGTCGAAATCCCAAAGGTTGCCGGAATTGTAGCGGGTCAGCACATCTGTCATCTTATTTTTCCTCCGCTACGTTTTTGACGGGAATGACATTGGGCGCAAGTTTCCAGTCCCAATTTTCAATTTTCGGTTCGACTTTTTCCATGGTAATGCAATCGGTCGGGCAAGGTGCCACGCAAAGTTCACAGCCGGTACAGAGATCCGGAATAACCGTGTGTACGCTTTTATTGGTTCCGATAATAGCGTCTACCGGACAGGCCTGAATACATTTGGTACAACCGATACACATATCTTCATGAATGAAGGCGACTTTGATTTCAGGTTCCGCCATACCGTCCGTCGCCGGAACGTCCACGCCGAGAATTTCTGCAATTTTTACCACGGTCGGCTGTCCGCCGGGTACACATTTGGTAATTTCATCGCCGTTCACAATGGCTTCGGCGTAAGGTTTACAGCCGGGATAACCGCACTGTCCGCATTGACTTTGCGGTAATACGGCGTCAATTTTTTCCGCTAACGGATCCGCTTCCACCTTAAGTTTTACCGAGGCAAATCCTAAGATCAGCCCGAAAATTAAGGCAAGAGCGGCGACGGCAAGCAATACGTACATCATCATTTATGCTCTCACTAAACCGGCAAACCCCATAAAGGCAAGTGACATCAGCCCCGCGGTAATCAGCGCAATAGAGGCGCCGCGGAACGGCACCGGCACATCCGCCGCAGCGATGCGTTCCCGCAGAGAAGCGAATAAAATCAACACAAGGGCGAAGCCTAACGATGCACCGAAACCGTAAATAACGGATTGGGTGAGATTATGAGCGAGGTTAACGTTGAGCAGCGCCACGCCCAATACCGCACAGTTCGTAGTAATGAGCGGCAGGAATATGCCCAGCAAACGATAAAGCGTCGGGCTGGTTTTATTGATCACCATTTCGGTAAATTGCACCACTACCGCAATAACCAGAATAAAGACTAAAGTGCGTAAAAATTCCGCCTGTAACGGGATAAGCAGATAAGTGTTCACCAAATAAGAGCAAAGTGAAGCCACGGTTAATACGAACATGGTTGCCAATCCCATGCCGGCGGCGGTTTCGACTTTTTTCGACACCCCCATAAACGGGCAAAGACCTAAGAATTTTACCAGCACAAAATTGTTAATTAAGGCGGTAGAAATGATGAGAAGAATATATTCCATAACTGCTTGTAAATTCGCATTTTGCGAGAGAGACGTAGAAATTAAACCGGTATTATCCTAGTTTTAAAGGCACAGAACAATAAAAAATTTGAGGTAATTTTGCGCTGTCCGGCGCGATGAACGTAGGCCGATGCGCAATTATTGCTCCGACGACTGAGATAATGTCGCGCGCTGAATCGGCGGCGGTAACGGTTCGGGCGAACCTAAAAAGTGCGGGCGTTTTTCACGGAATAATTCCCACAGCATGAGAATGCGGGCGAAACTTTCCCGCACGCGGGTGACGGACGCGCTGTAAGGCGAATCGGCGACGAAACAGACGGCGTCGATATGATGATATTTGGCGATGAATAACGCCCGTTCGCAGTGAAAGCGTTGAGTGATAATCGTCATAGGTTCGGCGCGGAATATTTCTTTAGCGCGGATAATGCTGTCGAGGGTGCGGAATCCGGCGTAATCGGGGAATAAAAATTCGTCGCTAATCCCGAGTTTACGCAAATCCCGCGCCATCGTGCGCGGTTCGTTGTATTGTAAAGTGCGGTTATCTCCGCTCAGCAGCAGGTAATCGATTTTTTGCCGTTTGAACAGGGTATCGGCGGCATAGATCCGATTGGTATAAAATGTGTTGGGCGTGCCTTTCGCCACGTATTTCGAGGTGCCGAGCAGCAGTCCGTAAGGGCGGTAGGGCAAGCGGGAAAGATCGGTATAAATGGCGTCTTTCACATAGTAGGCGATCATTTGATCGATGGCGGTGAGCAATACAATAAATGCCGTGGAACCGATAGCCAGGATGCCGATGAAACGTTTTAGGGAAAATATCGCTAAAATCGACCGCACTTTGGCGGCCGGCAAGGTGATGGTTCGGGAAATAAGGCTCGGCATTATGCAATTTTCTCCTACTCAGATGGCTTACCTTAAAGAAAAGTGCGGTCAAATTCAAGAATAAATTTCCGGCGAGGATTTGCGTCGGTATTTTTAGACGTTTAGACGTCTAAATTTTCTTGACAAAAAATAGCCTCGGCGGTAGCTTATACGCACCTTTTATCCTTTTAACTCTGTTTTTCGCTTTTGGATTTATCATGGCAGTACAAAAAGTGACGCTTTTCAACGATCGTCCCCTCAGTTTGATGTTCGGGGGAGAATTAGACCATATTGAGGTGGCATATCAAACCTACGGGACGTTGAATGCGGAAAAAAGTAATGCCATTTTGCTTTGTCACGCCTTAACCGGCGATGCCGAGCCTTATTTTCCCGATAACGGTCAGAGCGGCTGGTGGCAACAGTTTATGGGAGACGGGCTGGCGTTTGATACGGCGAAGTATTTTTTTATTTGTTCCAATGTGCTGGGCGGTTGCAAAGGCACCACCGGGCCGTCTTCCGTGAATCCTAAAACGGGCAAGCCTTTCGGCAGTACTTTTCCCAATATTATCGTGCAGGATATCGTGCATGTGCAGAAAGCGCTGATTGATTATCTCGCTATTCCTCATCTTCATGCGGTAATCGGCGGATCTTTCGGCGGCATGCAGGCTACGCAGTGGGCCGTTTATTATCCCGATTTTATGGATAATATTATCAATCTGTGTTCCTCGTTAACTCTGAGTGCGGAAGCTATCGGGTTTAATCATGTCATGCGTCAGGCGATTATTAACGATCCTCATTTTTGTCACGGCGATTATTATGAGGGCGAAGCGCCGGAAAAAGGACTCGCCATCGCCCGTATGCTGGGAATGTTGACCTATCGCACGGATATTCAGCTGGCAAAAGCGTTCGGTCGGGCCACTAAGGCGGAAGGCGTGTATTGGGGCGATTATTTTCAAGTGGAAAGCTATTTGACTTATCAGGGAAAAAAATTCCTGGGACGCTTCGACGCCAATACTTATTTGCATTTGCTGCGAGCGTTGGATTTGTATGATCCGAGCCTCGGATTTGAAAGTATGCATGCCGCGCTTTCCCGCATTAAAGCGCGTTATACGTTGGTATCCGTCACGAACGATCAATTGTTCAAACAGGTGGATTTGCATAAAAGCAAAGCCTTATTGGAACAGGCCGGCGTGAATTTGTTGTATTATGAATTCCCTTCCGATTACGGGCATGACGCGTTTCTGGTGGATTATGACAGTTTCGACGGCAAAATTCGCGCCGGGCTGGAGTAAAAACTATCGAAAAATCGCCCGCACTTTTATTCCGTGCGGGCTTTTTATGTAAAATTTATGAGTGGGATGGGGCGATCACCTTCATTTGGTGATGGGCGAAATTTCGCATTAATTCGGCTACCGTTTTGCCGTCGGGCAGAATTCGTTCCGGCGCGATTTCAGCCAAAGGCACGATCACAAATTCGCGGTTTTGCATGTCGTAATGGGGAATCGTGAGGCGTTCGCTTTGCATTTCCAGATTGTCATATAACAAAATGTCCAAATCCAGCGTCCGTTCGCCCCAACGGCGTAAGCGAACCCGTCCTTGTTCGTTTTCAATGCGCTGCAATTCATCCAATAACGCCGGCGGCGACAATTCGGTTTGAATTTGCAACACCGCATTGACGTAATCCGGTTGATCCTGCGGTCCCATCGGTTTGCTGCCGTAATAGCTGCTGACTTTTTCAACGCTAGTTTGCGGCAAAGCGGCAATCGCCTTGACCGCCGTATTCAGTTGTTCCGCCGGTGTATTCAGATTGCTGCCCAGGGCAATGTAAGCAACGGCCATTATGCCGCCGCCTTAGCTTTATTCCGTTTGCGCGGACGATAATAGCGCTTTTTCTTCGGCGCGTTTTTATTCTGTTCTTTCACCAGGTTATGACGCTGTTCTTCATTGCTGAACTGATATTCATGCCACCATGTCGCCAATTCAATGGCTTCGCCACCTTCGATTTCAGCCCGCATCGCCAGCAGATCGTACGCCGCCCGGAATTTCGGGTGGCTCATGGTCGTGGCGGGATATTTACCCGAACGTTTCGTTAATTGCAGCTGGAGGAACCAAATATCGCGGATAACGCCGGTATGACGACGCGGCGCCGCCAGGGCGGAACAGCATTGATCTAAAATCTCATTACTTGCCAGCGCGTAGGCATCATGATTATTCAAACCGCCTTCATTTTTCAGTATTTCTACTTTTTCGCGTAACGGATACCAGAAAAATGCGGCAAATAAAAATGCCGGATTAATCCGCAGTTTATCCGCTACGCGTTCATCGGTCGAGGTAAGGGCTTTTTCAATCATGCGTTCCGCAAAACTGTCGTTTTTTTCGGTGAAATAAGGCGTCAGTGAGGGGAAAAGCTGTTCAAACAGTCCGTATTCCCGCATCAAGCGATAAGCTTTGACGCCGAAACCCGCTTGCAGCAATTTCAGGCTTTCGTCGAATAATCGTGCCGGCGGAATATTTCTCAGCAATGGCGCCAGTTGGCGGATAGGTTCTTCGCTGGGTTTATCCAGAAACATATCCAGTTTTGCCATAAAACGAACGGAACGCAGCATGCGTACCGGATCTTCCTGATAACGCGTAGCCGGATTACCGATTAAGCGGAGTTTTCCCGCTTTGAGATCTTCAATACCCTGATAATAATCATGAATAGTGTTGTCTTTCGGATTGTAATACAGGGCGTTAACGGTAAAGTCGCGACGTTCGGCATCCTGCTCCAGGGTGCCGTACACATTATCCCGTAACAGCATGCCGTCTTCGTTCTGACGCGCCTGATTTTCGTTTTTACTTTCCGTATGATTGGCGCGGAAGGTGGCCACTTCAATAATGTCGCGACCGAACATAACATGCGCTAAACGGAAGCGGCGTCCCACCAACCGGCATTGACGCTGAAAAACGGCCTGAATCTGTTCCGGGCGGGCATTTGTCGCCACATCGAAATCTTTCGGTTTTTTTCCTAACAATAAATCCCGCAGACAACCGCCGACCACATAGGCTTCGTAGCCGTTGCGATTAAGTTTGTCTACTACCGTCAGGGCGTTTTTGCTGATCATGCGCGGAGAGATGCCCGCGATGTTAGCCTTAATGATATATTTTTTGTAATGAGAAGCTTGTTTTTCGGATTTGAAATTTTTTTTAGATGAACGAGCGGGTTGAGCCGATTGAGAAATAAAGTGCGGTTCGTTTCGTTCGGATTTTTTTTGTTTTTCCTGTTTTGAATGTTTAATAAACAGGTTTTTGAGATAAGTTAAAATAATCTACTACTCCAATAAAAAGAGTGGGCATAACGCGCCCACCGTATCATTAGAAAATTAATAACCCATTTGTTTTTCGCGAACTTCCGCCAGGGTTTTGCAATCGATGCATAAATCTGCGGTCGGACGCGCTTCCAAACGGCGGATACCGATTTCTTCTCCGCAGGAATCGCAATAACCGAAGTCTTCGGTATCTAATTTTTTTAATGTACTTTCAATTTTTTTCATTAATTTGCGTTCGCGATCACGGGCACGCAATTCTAAGCTGAATTCTTCTTCCTGGGTCGCACGATCGGCAGGATCCGGGAAGTTCGCCGCTTCGTCTTGCATGTGAGCCACTGTACGGCTTGCTTCTTCTACAATTTGATCGTGCCAGGCTTGCAGAATTTTGCGGAAATGAACGATTTGTTTTTCGTTCATATATTCTTCGCCGGCTTTTTCTTGGTATGGTTCAACACCAGCCAACGCCAAAAGACTTAAAGATGCCGAGTTCGTAGTTGCCATGTTTTTCTCCAAAACAGTAAATAAAATCCCGTACCAAAAACCCATGGTTTTTGAAAGGCGTATAAATAGCAGAAGTCGGATAAATAATCAAATAAAATTATCACAAACTGGAAAATTTTACATTAAATTGACAAATTTGTGAGTGAGATTCCAATTTCGTTTTGATTAAGTTTATCCTGTCGCATTTTTCCGCCATATTGCGTCAAATAGCAAAGTGAAAGAGAGTTATGCGGTGGAAAAGTTTGCATTGGGTTGTATTGCCGGAGTCGCTACCATTCTGTTTTTACCGGAAAGGGGATTATTATCTTCGGATTTTCTGTTTGGTGTTTTGTGCGTTTTAGCGGGCCTCAATGTCTATTTTTATCGGCGCCGTCGATTTTCCGTTTGGAGCTGTATCGTTTTGGGCGGGGTAGGGATTTGCGTGGGATTAATGATTTCCCACAGCCAAGTTCTTCATTTGTTGCAACAGGCGCAGGCGGTGTCCGTGCAAAACGTCACGGCGGAATTTCGCATTCAGAAAATTCAGCATATCGGCGATTATCAAACCGCGATCGTTAAAAATACAGCGAACCGTCAACTGTATTATGTGACTTGGAACGATTCTTCCCCCGTAAAAGCCGGTGAAATCTGGCGGCTGAAAATTCGTCAACGCCCGCTGTCTTCCCGCTTGAATCAGGGCGGCATGGATCGCCAGGCGTGGTATTTTTCTCAAGCGATTACGGCGACGGGAACGGTGAAAAGTGCGGTCAAAATCGGTGACGATTTTTCATGGCGGGAAGCATGGTTTCATCAAGCGCTCAGGCAAACCGCAGACTTACCGCAGCAAGGCTTGTTATTGGCGTTGGGCTTTGGCGAACGCGCTTGGCTGAAACCCGAAGCCTGGCAAGCCTATCAGCAAACCAACACGGCGCATTTAATTGCCATTTCCGGGTTACACATCGGTTTAGCGATGATGCTGGGAATGGGGCTGGGACGGGCGCTTCAGTTTTTTCTGCCGACTTTATGGATTTCGCCGCTGTTGCCCTCGCTTACCGGCGCGGGATTGGCATGGATTTATGTGAATCTGGCGGGCTTCGCCGCTCCCACTTCGCGCGCGTTAGTAGCGTTATTTTTGCTGTTAAGCCTGCGTTTCGCCCGGGGATACTGTTCGCCCTGGCAACTTTTTGTTTACGGTGTCGCCGTTTTATTGCTGAGCAGTCCGTTGATGATTTTATCCGCCAGTTTTTGGTTATCGGTGGGCGCGGTATTTTGCCTGATTTTATGGTATCGGATTTTTCCGCTGCACGCCGTTCGCTGGAGCGAACAACCTATTCCGAGCAAAGTGCGGTGGATTTTTGCGCTGTTTCATTTACAGTTCGGTTTGTTATGGCTGTTTACGCCTATTCAGATTGCGTTATTTAACGGCGTTTCCTGGGCCGGATTCGCGGTGAATTTGATCGCGGTGCCGTTTTTCAGCTTTTTCCTGGTGCCATTGGTGTTATTTGCCGTGTTGACGAACGGTGCGCTCGGATCCTGGCGGCTTGCCGATCAATTTGCGCAATGGATTACTCATTTGATTATGCGGTTTGACGGTTATTGGCTGACGGTCAGCGAAAAAACAGGCTGGATTTTGACCGCACTTTTAACATGTTGCCTGCTGATTTTTATCCGTTGGCTTTATCGCGAACGTGCAGCGGTCGGCCCGCCGTTAGCGGCGTACGGACATTCGCGCTCGGGACGCGCCCGGCTTGGTTTTTCGCTGGAAAATAAACCGGCGGAACGGCCGTTTATTGTGAGCGGTTGTTTGTTATTGCTTTTATTCTGCGCCGTGCATTGGGGATATTTATGGTGGCGGGAACCGGATTGGCGGGTGGAAACTTTAGATGTCGGCCAGGGGCTGGCCACTTTGATCGTGAAAAATCAGCGCGCCGTTTTGTATGATACCGGCGTGGCATGGGAAGGCGGTTCTATGGCGGAAATTGAAATTCTGCCTTATTTGCAACGGCAGGGAATTGTGCCGGATAAGCTGATTTTAAGTCATGACGATAAAGATCATTCCGGTGGTGCACAGACGATTTTACAGGCTTATCCCGAAATTGAACTGATTACGCCGTCTCACGAAAACTATGGAAAAATCGACCGCACTTTTTGCCTGCGCGGGCAAAGCTGGCGTTGGCAAAACCTGAGGTTTGACGTGTTATCGCCGGCGAAAATCGCGGCGCGTGCGGAAAATGCCGACTCTTGTATTGTGTCGGTTTCCGACGGTATTCACCGCGTTTTGTTGACGGGCGATGCGGACGTGGCGACGGAAAATCAGATTATCGATCGGCTGGGCAAAACGGATGTTTTGCAGGTGGGGCATCACGGCAGCAAAACGTCTACGGGCAGCCGTTTGGTTCGGCGAATTCGGCCGGAGATTGCGTTGATTTCCAGCGGACGTTGGAATCCGTGGCATTTTCCTCATCCGTCGGTGGTGGAACGTTTGCTGCGCGCGCAAAGTGCGGTCAAAAATACAGCAGTTTTTGGACAAATTTCCGTGCATTTTAACGGAGAAAAGATGTCGGTTGAGACCATGAGAACCGATTTTTCGCCCTGGTATCGCGGATTTATTGGCGAAAGTCGGAAATAACGGGTACAATGCGTTCAAATTTTTACGGACGATTCGATTTATGACACAAGAAAAAGACATTTCGACTTTTAAAACTTTTAAGCGTTTATGGCCGACCATTCAACCTTACAGCTGGGTGCTGGTGGGCGGCGGTGTCATGTTAATACTGAATGCGTTGATTGATTCGGGGTTGATCTATTTGCTTAAACCGCTGTTGGACGAAGGTTTCGGTGCGGCGGATCACGATTTTCTGAAATTGATGGCGGTGGTCGTGGTGGTGTTCATTTTCTTCCGCGGTATTACCAATTATTTTTCCGCTTACGCCATTTCCTGGGTGTCCGGTAACGTGGTGATGAATATCCGCCGTCGTTTGTTCCGTCATATGATGTTTATGCCGGTGAGTTATTTCGACCAAAATCCGGCCGGTCGTTTATTATCCCGTGTGACTTATGATACGGAAATGGTCGCCAATTCGTCATCCTCCGCGTTGGTTACCATTGTACGTGAAGGCGTTTATTTGGTTTCGCTGTTTGCGGTGATGATTTACACCAGTTGGCAACTTTCCGTTGTGTTATTTATTTTGGCGCCCATTATCGGCGGACTGATCGGTGTGGTGTCAAAACGTTTCCGCGAGTTAAGCCGTAATATTCAGGGGGCGATGGGGGAGCTAACCACGACCACCGAGCAAATGATCAAAGGGCATAAAGTGATTTTGTCTTACGGCGGGCAACAAGTGGAAGAACGCCGTTTTAACGAGGTGAGCGACGATATGCGTCGCAAAGGGTTAAAAATTGTTGCGGCGGACGGAATTGCCGACGGTGTGGTGCAGTTAATTGCGTCTTTAGCTTTATCCGCCGTGTTGTATGTGGCGACTATTAAAAGTCTGGCGATCGATAATCTGAGCGCCGGCTCTTTCACTGTAGTGTTTTCTTCTATGATGGCGATGATGCGTCCGTTGAAATCCTTAACCAACGTGAATTCGCAATTTCAGCGCGGAATGGCGGCGTGTCAGACGTTATTCGATTTCCTGGATTTAGATGTGGAAAAGGATCAGGGAACAAAAGAAGTGACGCGCGCTAAAGGTGAGGTAACCTTCAAAAACGTATTTTTCGCCTATGAAGGCAAAGAAGAGTTGGCGCTGAAAAATATCAATTTTCAGATTAACCAGGGTAAAACCGTGGCATTGGTCGGGCGCTCCGGTTCGGGCAAATCCACTATCGCCAGCTTACTGACCCGTTTTTATGACGTCACGGACGGCGAGATTCTGTTAGACGGTGTGAATATTCGGGATTACAAGCTGTCTAATTTACGCGAGCAATGTTCCATTGTGTCGCAACAGGTTCATTTATTTAACGATACCGTTGCGAATAATATTGCCTATGCAGCGAATGACCGATATAGTCGAGATGAAATTATTGCCGCGGCGAAAGCGGCGCATGCCATGGAATTTATTGAAAAACTGGATAACGGATTGGATACGGTGATCGGTGAAAACGGCGCCAGTTTGTCCGGCGGGCAACGTCAGCGTCTTGCCATAGCCCGAGCTTTATTGCGTAATTCGCCGGTGTTGATTCTGGATGAAGCCACTTCGGCGCTGGATACGGAGTCGGAACGCGCGATTCAGGCGGCATTGGAGGAACTACAAAAAGATCGTACCGTCTTAGTGATTGCCCATCGTTTATCCACGATTGAAAAATCCGATGAAATTATTGTGATTGAAAACGGTGAAATTAAAGAACGGGGTACGCATGCGGATTTATTGGCGCAGGGCGGCGCTTACAAACAGTTGCATTCCATGCAGTTTTCCCATTAAATAAAGCGGGCGTTTGTCCGCCGTTTTGTTATTTAGAACGACATCAAATTCATACGAGCGCGAAAATGCCGTATCACGGAGACAATAATGAATTTCTGGTATTCCCGTTCCAAAATTGCCTATTTGTTGTTGCCTTTCTCTTTTCTGTTTTGGCTAATCAGTACCATTCGCCGTTTTTTATTTCGATCCGGCATTATTTCCGCTTATAAAGCACCGGTTCCCGTTGTGATTGTGGGTAATTTGTCGGTTGGCGGAAACGGAAAAACGCCGGTGGTCATATGGTTGGTACAGCAGCTGCAGGCACGCGGATTAACCTGCGGTGTAATTTCCCGCGGTTACGGCAGCCGATCTGAAGTTTATCCTTTATTGGTGAACGCCGAAACCGATCCGATTCAAGGCGGCGACGAACCCGTTCTTATCGCCAAGCGTACCGGTGCACCGGTGTGTATTTCACCGAATCGCCGACAGGCGGTGGAATTATTATTAAGCCGTTATTCCTGTGATGTGATCATCAGTGATGACGGATTACAGCATTATAAATTGCAGCGCGATATTGAAATTGTGGTGATGGACGCCGTCAGAGGGCTGGGTAACGGATGGGTTTTGCCTGCGGGACCGTTGCGGGAATTGCCGCGTCGCCTGGCGGATGTGGATCTCGTTATTACCAACGGCGGGGAAAATGTTTATTCGGATGCGGTGATGCGGTTGGTTCCTCATTATGCGATCAATTTAGTGACAAATGAAAAGCGTGAATTAAAAGGCTTTAAACAGGCGACAGCCATTGCCGGTATTGGCAATCCTTCTCGTTTCTTTAAAATGTTACAGGGTGAAGGTATTCAACTGGTTGCCGCTCAGGCATTTCAGGATCATCAGAAATTCAGCGCGGATTTATTCACTCGATTCGATCCGACATTGCCTTTATTGATGACTGAAAAAGATGCGGTAAAGTGCGGTGGATTTTCGCAACAAAATTGGTGGTATGTGCCGGTGGGTGCTGAAATTTCAGGGGAAAAATCCACCGCACTGTTAGATAAAATTCAACAAATGACACAGCAAGGAAAATAATATGACGACATTTACGGTAATCATTCCTGCACGTTTTGCGTCAAGCCGGCTGCCGGGCAAGCCGTTGGCGGATATTGCCGGCAAACCCATGATTTGCCATGTGTGGGAAAAAGCCCGTCAATCGGGTGCAAGCCGTGTTGTGGTGGCGACGGATAACGAACAGGTAAAAAATGCCGTGTTGCAATTCGGCGGCGAAGTCTGCATGACCTCGGAAAAACACAACTCCGGCACGGAACGCTTGGCGGAAGTGGTGGAAAAATTAGGGATCGCGGACGATGAAATTATCGTAAATATCCAAGGCGACGAGCCGCTGATCCCGCCGGTTATTGTGCGACAAGTGGCGGCAAATCTGGCGAAATATCAGGTGAATATGGCAAGCCTGGCGGTCAAAATTGAGGACGCACAAGAACTTTTTAATCCTAACGCCGTTAAAGTGCTGACGGATCGGGCGGGTTACGTGCTGTATTTTTCGCGCGCGGCGATTCCGTGGAATCGCGATGAATTCGCCGGTATTGCGGCAAACACGAAAAGCCTTGACGATTTGCAGCTGGGCGACCATTATTTGCGCCACATCGGCATTTACGCTTATCGCGCGGGTTTCATCAAACAATACGTGCAATGGCAACCGACAGCGCTGGAAAAAATCGAAAGTCTGGAGCAACTGCGGGTGTTGTGGTATGGCGAACGCATTCATGTCGAACTTGCCGAAGAAGTGCCGGCGGTGGGCGTGGATACGCCGGAAGATTTAGAAAAAGTGCGGTCAATTTTGACGGCGTTTTAACAACTGAAATGGCAATTACATTAAAAGGAAAGCAAAATGTTAGACAAAATCATTGGTTCGGTATTAAGCAATGCATTGGGCGGCTCCGCTAACGGCGGGGCGCAAAGCGGTTCCGTCATTACGGATGTGTTGGGTTCGTTATTGAAAAATCAAGGCGGCATGGAAGGCATTTTTAACCAACTGCAAAAAGGCGGTTTGGACGATTTGCTGAATTCTTGGATTGGCACCGGTCAGAACAAGCCGATGAACGCCGATCAGGTGAACGACGTGTTCGGTGACGAAACCCTTTCCGACGTGGCGCAACAAGCGGGCGTGGAAAAAGCGCAGGCGCAGGATATTTTGTCTCAGGCGTTGCCGCAAATTATCGACATGTTAACTCCGAACGGGCGCGAAGGCGGCGTGCAACCGGAAGTTATTACTCAGCGCGTCGAACAGGCGCAACAAGAGGGTTTCGGTTTGGACGATTTGTTAGGCGGATTGTTGGGCGGACAACAAACGCAATCTCAGGTTCAACAGGGCGGTTTGGGCGATATTTTAGGTCAAATCTTAAACCAACAACCGACCCGTACCAGCCGGACTTCCGCGCCAAGCAGCAATGATGAATTAGCGCAGGATATCGGTTCGGTATTAAATAATTTCTTTAAATAGTATTATCTTAACTCGATAAAAGGCGGCGGTTTTGTCGTCTTTTTATTTGCCGATTCTCGGTAAAAATTGTGCTAAAATTGACCGCACTTTTATCCTTCGGTGTTAAATTTTATGTTCGATTCCAAAGCTTTTCTCAAAAACGTCACCCATGATCCCGGCGTTTATCGCATGTTCGATAAAACCGATACGGTAATCTATGTGGGAAAAGCGAAGGATTTGAAAAAACGGCTGTCCAGTTATTTCCGCCCGAATTTAAGCAGCAAAAAAACGGAGGCGCTGGTGGCGTCTGTTGCGCGCATTGAAACCACCATTACCACTTCGGAAACGGAAGCTTTATTACTCGAACATAATTACATCAAAACTTTTCAGCCGCGTTATAACGTGCTGTTGCGCGACGATAAATCCTATCCCTATATTTTGCTGACCAAAGAACGTCATCCGCGCATTACCGCTTATCGCGGGGCGAAGAAAATTCAGGGCGAATATTTCGGACCTTATCCGCACGCGGGCGCAGTGCGCGAAACGCTGTCATTGCTGCAAAAACTTTTTCCCGTTCGACAATGTGAAAACTCAGTGTATAAAAATCGCTCTCGCCCTTGCTTGCAGTATCAAATCGGACGTTGTTCCGCGCCTTGTGTCGCAGGTTACGTGACGGACGAAGAATATCAGGCGCAGGTGGAATACGCCCGTTTGTTTTTGCAAGGAAAGGATCAGCAGGTATTGGCTCATTTGATCGCCAAAATGGAAGCCGCCAGCCGGGATTTGAACTTTGAAAGCGCCGCCCGTTTTCGCGATCAGATTCAAGCGGTTCGCGCCGTCATTGAAAAACAATTTGTGTCCAACGATCGCTTGGACGATATGGATATTATTTCCATTGCCTATCAACACGGCGTGGCTTGCGTACAAGTGTTGTTTATCCGTCAGGGCAAAGTGCTTGGCAATCGCAGTTATTTTCCGAAAGTTCCGGCAAATACGGATTTATCCGAATTAACGGCAACCTTTGTAGGACAGTTTTACTTGCAGGCGCATCAGGGACGCACGGTGCCGAACAGCATTGTGGTGGATCATAAGCTGGAAGCCAAAGAGGAAATCGAACAACTGCTTTCCGAACAGGCGGGGCGCAAGGTCGGTATTCAGGATAAAGCCAAAGGCAGTAAGAGCAAGTATCTGTCGCTGGCGCAAATGAATGCAAAAGCGGCGCTGACGTTGAAACTCAAAGAAACGACGCTGATCGGCGAACGTTATCGGGTATTGCAGGAACTACTTGGCATGGACAAAATCAACCGGATGGAATGTTTTGATATCAGCCATACCATGGGCGAACAAACCATCGCCTCTTGCGTGGTGTTTAACGAGGCGGGACCGTTTAAATCCGAATATCGCCGTTTTAATATTGAAGGCATTACCGGCGGCGATGATTACGCGGCGATGGAACAGGCGCTGAAGAAACGTTATGACCGCGATTTGCCGCCGGAAAAAATTCCCGACGTCATTTTTATTGACGGCGGTAAAGGCCAGTTAAATCGCGCTTTAAGCGTGTTTGAAGGACTGAATGTAAAATGGGATAAAAATCGACCGCACTTAATCGGTGTGGCGAAGGGCGTGGATCGCCGGGCGGGGCAGGAAACCCTGATTTTAAGCAAAGAAGGACGGGAAGTGAATTTGGAGCCGGATAATCCGGCATTGCATTTGATTCAGCATATTCGCGACGAAAGTCATAATCACGCGATTTCCGGACACCGTAAGAAACGTCAGAAAGCGTTCACTCAAAGCGGGCTGGAAACCATTGAAGGCGTTGGACCGAAACGTCGTCAGGCATTGTTAAAATACCTCGGCGGCATGCAAGGAGTAAAAAACGCGACGCAGGATGAAATCGCCTCCGTGCCCGGTATTTCCCGCGCGTTAGCCGAAACCATTTTTGAGACGTTAAAGCACTAGAAACCGTTTACGAAATAAAAGTGCGGTCAAAATTAAGGAAGTTTTTTTATGTCAGAATCTGTGATTGAAAGTCATCCGTTTCCGCCTCTGTTGCCGCCGCAGGCCACCGTTATGATGATGGGCACGTTCCCGCCGCCCGCGGATAAACGCAGCATGGCGTTTCATTATCCGAATTTTCAAAACGATATGTGGCGAATTTACGGGGCAATTTTCTTTGACAATAAAGATCATTTTGTGGTGAAGAACGAAAAGCGGTTTGATGCCAAACGCATCAAAGCTTTTTTGACGGAGCGCGGAATCGCTTCTTGTCCCACCGTTTTAAAAGCCATTCGCGCACGGGGCAATGCTTCGGATAAATTTCTGGACATCGTGGAACCTGTTCCGCTGGCGGAAATTTTAACCCGGCTTCCGCAATGCAAATGGATTTTCACCACCGGCGGCAAAGCGACGGAAGTGTTGTGCAGCCTATCGCCGGAAAAACCGAAAGAACCGAAAACCAACGAAGCGATTGATTTCCCTTTTGCGGGACGAAAACTGAAACTTTACCGTGCGCCTTCCACTTCCAGGGCTTATCCGTTGAGTTTCGAGAAAAAAACGGCGGCGTATCGCACATTTTTTCAATTAGCCGGTATTTTATAGGAGCCGATATGTTAGACAGCGCTTTATTGGGGTTAACCCACGCCCAGCAACAGCAGGCGGTAGAACAAATTCAAAAACTGATGGCGACAGGCGTTCCCGCCGGACAAGCGATTAAACTGGTGGCGGAAGAACTGCGAAAACGGCACGAGGAAAAAGGAATGAATTGCCCGTCTGACAATTAAAACGGCAAAGGCGAAAGACGAAAAGTGCGGTAAAAAAACACAAGATTTTTTCACCGCACTTTTTGTTCACTGGGGTTATCGGCGGATTATTTTTTGCGCGCCAGCATGGTCACGAACTTCATTTTAATCCGATTGCCGTTTTCATCGGTTTTATGCAATTCGCCCGGTTCTTCGTTGTATTTCACCAATTCCCAATCGCGATAATAATCGCTTAATTCCCCCGCTTTGAAGGTAAAGGAAAACGGAACCGGACAAGGCGCGTCCGCCGTATCCATCGCGGCGACAATCAGATTGTAGCCGCCGCTGTTGGTGTGTTGTTGCATATTCTGAATGATGGCGGGCACGGCGTCGCGGTTTAAAAACATAAACACCACGGTGGATAAGATAAAATCGTAATTTTCCCGAATATTTGCCGAGTTAATGTCGTAAAGTGCGGTGGAAATCGGCAGGTTTTCTTTGTGTGCCGTTTCCCGTAAAAACGTCAGACTGGCTTCATTGTGATCCCAGGATGTTACCTCATACCCCAACAAGCTTAAAAATAACGAATTGCGTCCTTGTCCGCAGCCCAAATCCAGGGTTTTGCAAGGCTGAATCCGTTCCGCCGCCGCTTTCACTTCGGAATGCGTTGCCGTCATATTGTATTTTTTGCTGAAGTAATCCGCTTTGGTGCAATAAAATTCCAGATAGCATTCCAAATCGTCGGACGCCGCTTCCACGCGGTGCCATAATTGCGGCTCGACGAACGGCGTTTCGTCTGCCGGCGTAAAGAGATGTTCGCTGATCGTTTCGCCGTTTTCCGTCAGCACGTAAAATTTCAATCGGCCTTTTAAAACGGTGATTTTGCCCCAGGTGCCGGCTTTGGTGTTGTGTTTTTCCCGAAACATGCGAGGAAGGCTGTCTTTGGTCCACACCGGCATTTTTTTGTAGCTGATTAATTCTGTTTTCATGATGGTTCTCATTGTGGTTATTTAAGGTTTATAACTGAGCGTTATAGTAGGTTATTTAATGAATGATTTCAAGCGAAGAACGGAAAGGAAAAGTGCGGGAAAAATTTGAAGCGTTTTTTGCTAAAGAAAAATCCGCGCAGAAACGCGGATTTTGTCCTATTTATTCTTTCGGAGACTTGCGGGCTTTATAAATTTTCCAACCTACGAATAACGCGATTAAACCGATAAGCACATAAATTCCCGATTGGCCGGTTTTGATTTGTTCCGCCAGCCATTCCCGATTGTTGGCGCCGTGTTCGCCGAGATATACCCAAATCGGCACGGAAATAATGGCGGCGCAGAAATCCAGAAATAGAAAACGGACAAAACTGACGCGGCGGGTAATGCCGGACACCATATAAATCGGTGCGCGCAAACCCGGTAAAAAACGGGCGACGAATAAGACGCGGTTGCCGTACCGTTCGAATTTATCCCGCACCATGCGCAACCGTTGCAAGGTGAGAATTCGCCGCATCGGACGGAAACGCAGGATTTTGACGCCGTAAATGCGTCCCAGCCAATACATGGTGCTGTCGCCGATTAATACGCCGAGCATACTGACGACCAGCATAATATGCACATTGACGTTTTCGGGATACAATCCTGCGATAATGCCGCCGGAAACCAAAGTAATGTCTTCCGGAATCGGCACGCCGAACCCACAAATAATTAACACGAATAACACGGCCCAATAGCCGTAATCGGTGAAAAAATTAACCAGTAAATCCATAAAATGTACACATCAAAGTTATTGAACAAAATTGTGTGTATTTTGCCTTTTTTAGCGTTTAAATGCCAGTTTAAATTTGCTTTCGCAGGATAAATTCATTATAATTCACGCCCTCAAAGCCGGTCTTTGAGCAAGTTACGGGAAATTGCTGGGTCGCCTGCAATTTCTGAGATTTCATTTTACAATTTTAAGAGAACATTAACATGGCATTTAAATTTAACGCTGAAATTCGTACGGCGCAAGGTAAGGGTGCGAGCCGCCGCCTGCGTCATAACGGCCAAATTCCTGCAATCGTCTACGGCGGCAGCGAAGCGCCGGTTTCTATCGTATTAAACCACGATGAATTAAATAACGCGCAAGCACAGGATAATTTCTATTCTGACGTGATCACTTTAGTGATTGACGGCAAAGAAGTTGCGGTAAAAGTTCAGGCTATGCAACGTCATCCGTTCAAACCGAAATTAGTGCACATCGACTTTAAACGTGCTTAATTTTCCGTTGTTGAAGAACACCAATAATCCTCGATTGTTGGTGTTTTTTTGTTTTTGGCGTAAAGTGAGCCGATAAAGTGCGGTCAAAAAATACGATGTTTTTTGAAGAACAATAGGATTTTAGGAGTTTTTAGCGCGATCTATGAAAATTGCTTTAGGTGTGGAATATAACGGTAAAGGTTATTTCGGCTGGCAGCGACAGGAGAAACTTCCGAGCGTGCAGGAAGAACTGGAAAAGGCGCTGTCTTTTGTGGCGAACGAAAAAATTGAAGTGTTTTGTGCCGGCCGGACGGACAGCGGCGTGCACGGAACTGGGCAGGTGGTGCATTTTGAAACCCGTGCGGTGCGCCCCGCGCGTGCCTGGGAGTTTGGAACGAATGCCAATTTGCCCGACGATATTGCAATAAAATGGGCGAAAACCGTGGATGACGAATTTCACGCCCGTTTCAGTGCCACGGCTCGTCGTTACCGTTACCTGATTTACGCCAATCATTTGCGCTCCGCCGTTTTGCACGAGGGCATTACTCACTGCCATTTGCCGCTCGATCATGAAAAAATGCACGCAGCGGGGCAGTTTTTGTTGGGGGAAAATGATTTTTCTTCTTTCCGCGCGGCGCAATGTCAGTCTAAAACGCCTTGGCGTAATGTGCATCATTTACGGGTAACGCGACACGGTCATTATATTGTGGTGGATATTCAGGCGAACGCGTTTGTGCATCATATGGTGCGTAATATTGTCGGCAGTCTGATGGAAATCGGATGCGGCCGTCAGCCTGCGGAATGGATGAAATGGCTGTTGGAGCAACGGGATCGCAAGCTTGCCGCGCCGACGGCAAAACCGGAAGGATTGTATTTGGTGGGGGTGACGTATCCCGACTGTTTTGCGATTCCGCGTTTGCCGCTTGGTCCGTTATTTTTACCTGACGAGTTGATATAAATGGCATTTTTTCAAACCGTAAAACGCGGACAGCGTTATCTTGAGCGTTGGCCTTTACACCCGAAATTGGCGGCGATTTTCCCGGAAAACCGCGTGATTATCGCCACCCGCTTCGCCCAAAAAGCCATGCCTTTTCTGGCGGTTTTTGCCGTGGTATGGCAGCAGCTTTTTGCCAAAGGCAATAATGTGGCGTTTTCTGCGGCGATTCTGACCGCAATTTTTGCCTTATGCTTACCTTTTCAGGGGCTGTATTGGTTGGGAAAACGGGCGAATACGAAATTACCGCCTCAAAGTGCGGTCAAATTTCAGGAGATTTTTTCCCGTTTGCGGGAAAAGCAAGTGACATTAACGCCGATCGAGCAGCCCGGTTACGGCGATTTGGCGGATCTTTTACAAAAAGCGGAGAAACACCTGGACGAAAGCTTTTGGGACGATCTGTAATTTTCTTATTATTTGGACTACGCAAACGGTTACTTTTTCTGTAAAATAGCCGAGTTAATTTGGGGAGCGTTTAATGATTGACTATATTATCATCGCAATTATTGTCTTTTCTATTGTTGTCAGCCTGCTGCGCGGTTTTGTGCGCGAAGTGATGTCGCTGGCAAGCTGGGTGGTGGCGTTTATCATTGCCAGTCAATTCTATCCTTATCTGGCCAATTTACTGACGCAAATCGAATCGGAATATATTCGCAACGGTACGGCAATCGGTATTTTATTTATTCTGAGCCTGATTGTGGGCGCCGTGGTGAATTATGTCGTCGGGCAATTAGTGGATAAAACCGGTTTATCCGGTACCGATCGTGTGCTGGGCGGTTGTTTCGGTTTTCTGCGCGGCGTGTTGATTGTCGCGGCGTTATTGTTCTTTCTCGATACTTTCACTAATTTTAACCAGACGGACATGTGGAAAACGTCAAAATTGATTCCGCACTTTGGTTTTATTGTGGAATGGTTTTTCGAGCAGCTTCAAACGAATTCCAGTTTTTTAAATTTACCTACAACGAAATAAGAGGGTGAGCAAATGTGCGGTATTGTCGGGATTGTTAGTCAAAGCCCAGTAAATCAATCAATTTATGACGCCTTAATGGTGTTGCAGCACCGCGGCCAGGATGCGGCGGGGATTGTGACGGCGGATGAAAACCGTTGTTTCCATTTACGTAAGGCGAACGGATTGGTGACCGATGTATTCCAGCAGGTTCATATGGAACGTTTGCGCGGAAATGCCGGTTTGGGGCACGTTCGTTATCCGACGGCGGGCAGTTCGAGCGAATTTGAGGCGCAGCCTTTTTATGTGAATTCGCCTTATGGCGTAACATTGGTGCATAACGGCAATTTAACCAATTCCGAAGAGCTCAAAGAAAAACTGTTCAAAGTCGCCCGCCGCCATGTCAATACCAAATCCGATTCCGAAGCATTGCTTAATATTCTCGCTTATCACATCGATCAAACCGCTAAATATCATCTCTCTCCCGAAGACATTTTTTCAGCCTTACGGTTAACCAATCAGGATATTCGCGGTGCCTATGCCTGCGTGGCCATGATTATCGGGCACGGTTTGGTCGCGTTTCGCGATCCGCACGGAATTCGCCCGTTGGTATTGGGTAAACGGGAAGATAACGGCAAAACGGATTATATGTTTGCCTCCGAATCCGTTGCATTGGATACCGTCGGATTTGAATTCGTACGGGATATTGCGCCGGGCGAAGCGGTATATGTCACTTTTGAAGGCGAAATTTATTCGGAAATTTGTGCGGACAATCCGAAATTATGTCCTTGTATTTTCGAATATGTGTATTTTGCCCGCCCGGATTCCACCATTGACGGCGTTTCCGTTTATGCGGCCCGTGTTCACATGGGAGAACGTCTGGGACAAAAAATTGCCCGCGAATGGCCGGATGAACAGATTGACGTAGTTATCCCCGTGCCGGAAACCTCGAACGATATTGCATTGCGTATTGCTCATGTGCTGGGCGTGCCTTATCGCCAGGGATTTGTGAAAAACCGTTATGTGGGACGCACTTTCATCATGCCGGGACAAACTCAGCGCGTAAGTGCGGTGAGACGCAAATTGAACACTATTGCGGCGGAATTCAAAGGCAAAAATGTATTGTTGGTGGATGATTCCATTGTGCGCGGTACCACATCCGAACAGATTGTGGATATGGCGAGAGCGGCCGGCGCTAACAAGATTTATTTTGCCTCCGCCGCGCCGGAAATCCGTTATCCGAATGTGTACGGTATCGACATGCCGACCAAACACGAACTTATCGCTTACGGTCGTACGACGGAAGAAATCGCTAAACTCATCGGCGTAGATCGCTTGGTTTTCCAGGATCTTTCTTCTCTCGAAATTTCCATCCAGCAAGAAAATCCGCATATTCGCGAATTTGATACTTCCGTTTTCACCGGAACCTATGTCACCGGCGACATCACCGCGGAATATTTAGACGAAATCGCCGATCAGCGTAATGATAAGGCCAAGAAGTAATTTATTCTTAATCTCATTGAAAAAGAAAACTAAGTTCCGTTATTGCGTAACTTAGTTTTTTTGTTTCTTGAAATCCGTAGTAACGATTGTATTGAATAGTCTATGGATAGTTAAAGCGTTACAGAAAAAATTCAACGCTGCAATATTCAAAGTGCGGGCAAAATTTTAAACGTTTTTTTTACAATTTAAAACGGTAGATAAAATCGAGCCGACAGTCGATTTTAATATCATTTGGCATATCGACTGAGCCTTAACAAGCAAAGAAAAAAGCCCGTAAATGTTGATTTTACAGGCTTTTTAGAAGTTTTTCGTTTAGTTTCGTTGAGCTAAATTTAGTTAAATGGTGCTCTGGGCGAGACTTGAACTCGCACGACCTGCGGTCACTACCCCCTCAAGATAGCGTGTCTACCAATTCCACCACCAGAGCGTTATCGTTTAAATCGTTAATTTTTAGTTTTGAGGAATATCGGCGTTTTTATTTTCTACTGCCGGTGCAACGGTTTTTTGTTGCTGTTCAATTTGTTGAGCGGCTTGCGATAAATCATCGAATTTGCCTTGTTTAACGTTGTCGCGGTGAGAGTTAATGTTTCCGATGACAATGCTGATAACAAAAAATGCGACGGCCAAAATACTGGTTGAACGGGATAAAAAGTTGGCAGAACCGGCCGAACCGAAAACCGTGCCGGACGCACCGCCGCCAAAGGACGCACCGGTATCGGCGCCTTTGCCTTGCTGAATCAAAATTAAGCCAATCATGACGATTGAAATAATTAAATAAACAAATAATAAAACGCTATACATTGAATTTTCTCTGCGGATATTCGCAATTAACAAAAACGGGTCGAATACTACCGAATATTTGTAGGCTTCGCAAGTATTTTTTGTCCGAATGCCGAAAATCTAAGCGGATTTGACCGCACTTTTACCGGCTGTTTTTCTTGTTTTGCGTTTGACTGCCGGTTTCGGTTGATTGGCGACCGCACTCAGTTGGCGCAAGGCGGAAAAATTCACGAATTGCACCAGATCCGGCAGCATTTGCGTCAAATGAAACATAAAGGATTGATAACTGGTTTCTTTTTGACTGATACCGTTCAGCTGCGCTTCCCATTGCGCCGTCATATCGGGTTGGGTCGCCGAATCCGGCAAGGCCTGAATCAGAATACGTCCCGCTTCCGTGCTGTGAATGTTGCGTCCTTTTTTATACAGAAATCCGCGTTTGAATAACAGTTCGATAATGCCGGCTCGGGTGGCTTCGGTGCCCAGTCCGTCGGTTTCGCGTAAGATTTTTTTCAATTCTTTATCCTGCACAAAGCGGGCAATTCCCGTCATAGCGGAAAGCAGGGTGGCGTCGGTAAAGGGTTTGGGCGGTTGAGTTTTCTTACTGACGATTTCGCCTTTCTCGCAAAACAATATTTGTCCTTTTTTTACTTCGGGCAACGGCGGTTCCGGTTGATCGTCGTCATCTTCTTTACCGAGCAATTCTTTCCAGCCGGCAATTTGCAGGTTACGCGCCTGCGCAATAAATGTTCCGCCCGCAATATTCAGCGTGATTTTACTTTTGCGGTATTCGGCGTCCGGGCAGAACTGCATGAGATATTGGCGGGCGATTAATTCGTAAATATTTTGTTCTCGCGCGGTTAAATTGACCGCGTGTTTTTTGGCGGTAGGAATGATGGCATGGTGCGCTTCCACTTTTTTATCGTTCCAGCAACGGTTTTTCTGCTCGGAATCGATTGCTTTCGGCAAAGTTTGATAGGTCTGACAATGCACGGAAATGGCGTTCATTACCGCGTGGCGATCGGCAAAATGCTCGTTAGGCAAATAACGGCAATCGGAGCGCGGATAGGTAATCAGCTTGTGTTTTTCATACAAACTCTGGCAGCTATCCAACACATCCTGAGCGGACAGACCGAATCGTTTTGCCGCGTCGATCTGGAGTGCGGAGAGCGAATAGGGAAGCGGCGCGGTTTCCTTTTCCCGCTTGTCTTCGTATGCCGTCACTTCCGCGGGTTGTTGCGCAATGCGTTTCACCACGTTTTCCGCCAGCGCGCGGGAAAGCACGCGGCCGTCTTCGTCCTGATAATCTTCGCAGGCTTTCGACGGTTGCCACAATGCGGAGAAGGAAAGTGCGGTAGAATTTTGCTCAGTTTTTATGTGAGCCAGCACTTCAAAAAAATCTTTCGGCTGAAAATTTTCGATTTCCTGATCGCGGCGCACAATCAGTCCCAGCACGGGCGTTTGCACGCGTCCTACGGATAATACGCCGTTGTAGCCGGCTTGACGCCCTCGAATAGTGTAGGCGCGCGTCATGTTGATGCCGTACAGCCAATCGGCGCGGGCGCGGGCAAGGGCGGAGGTCGCCAAGGGAATAAAATTGCGGTTCGGTTGTAGCTTGTTGACGGCTTTTTCCACCGCATTCGGGTTGAGATCGCTCACCAGACAGCGTTGAATTTTGTCCTTTTTATCGGCGGGCAAATTGGCGTAACTGAATACTTCGTCCACCAATAACTGACCTTCCCGATCCGGGTCGCCCGCGTTAACCAGTTCGTCGGCCTGATGAATCAGTTTTTCCACAATTTTCAGTTGCTTCGCCACTTCCTTGCGCGGGATCAGCTGCCATTTTTGCGGAATAATAGGTAAATGTTCCAACCGCCATTGTTTATAAATCGGGTTGTAGGCATCGGGTTCCGCCTGTTCCAGCAAATGCCCTACGCACCAGGTGACATAATCGTTTTCGCCGCAACGAATAAAGCCGTCGCCGCGACTGTGCGGTTTCGGCAAAACATCGGCGATGGCGCGGGCAAGGCTGGGTTTTTCGGCTATAAACAGGCGCATTTTTCGCTCCGGATTAAAAAAGTGCGGTCGATTTTAGCGTAATTTTTATCGGATGCAAAATGCGGCGGAAATATCGGTAGGATTGGTTTGTGTTTGCGCGAAAACTTTTCACAAAAGCGAAACACATATTTATTGTGTGGGAATACTGATGTGGATCAAAATAAATGCATTTTCCGGTCGGGGGAAATTTACACATCTACATGTTTGCTATAGATTGGAACGGTTACTTTTTGATTTGCTTTTTTTACCTGAAACTATGTTGGAGTGATTGCTATGGCGAAGTTTTTTCTGATGCCGGAGGACAACTACGATACAAAAATCGGTGTGTTAATCGATAAATTTGTCAGTAAAGTCCAGAGTTTTCCGCCCGGTACTTGTCCGTTAGTGGTGCAATATGCGTCTTTGCGTTCTTCCGTCAGCCAAACATGTGGTAAATGCGTGCCTTGCCGTGACGGCATCCCGCAGTTATCGATTTTGGTAAGAAAAGTGCTGGACGGCGAGGGTGACGAATCCACCATGAAACAAATTCGAGCGCTGGCGGAGATGATTCGCGACGGTTCCGACTGCGCTATCGGCTATCAACCCGCTTTTGAGATTCTTGACAGCATTGAAGAATTCAAAGACGAATACGAAAGTCATATTCATAATAAATCTTGCCTGAAAAGCGTCGGACAAAAGATCCCCTGCATTAATATGTGCCCGGCGCATGTGGATATTCCCGGTTATATCGCCCATATCGGCGACGGCAATTATGCCGAAGCCATAAATCTTATCCGTAAAGATAACCCGTTGCCGACCGCTTGCGGATTGGTTTGCGAACATCCCTGCGAAGAACGTTGTCGTCGCCGTTTGATTGATGACGCCATTAATATCCGCGGGTTGAAAAAATACGCGGTGGATCAAGTGGCGGCAGACACCGTTAAGGTGCCGCAACCGTTGCCGGATACCGGTAAAAAAGTGGCGGTAATCGGCGGCGGGCCGGCAGGGTTAACCTGCGCTTATTTCCTTGCCCAAATGGGGCATCGCGTCACGATTTTCGAACGACAGAAAGCTTTGGGCGGGATGCTGCGTTACGGGATTCCGAATTATCGCTTCCCGAAAGATCGGTTAGATCAGGATTTGAATGCGATTTTATCCGCCGGTAATATCGAAGTGAAATACGGCGTAATGGTCGGTGAAGATATGCCGATTGAAAAAATTAAAGCGGATTACGATGCCATGTTCGTTAGTATCGGCGCGCAAAAAGGTAAAAGTTTGCGTATTGAAGGTGCCGATGCAAACAATGTTTTTTCCGCCGTGGAAATGCTGGACGGCATCGGTAACGGCAATATTCCGGATTACAGCGATAAAGTGGTGGTGGTGATTGGCGGCGGTAACGTTGCTATGGACGCCGCCCGTTCCGCAGTACGTTGTAAAGCCAAAGACGTGCGCATTGTGTATCGTCGCCGTCAGGATGATATGACGGCGTTGCATGCGGAAATTGAAGCGGCGATTATGGAGGGGATTGAATTAATCACTTTAGCCGCGCCGCTCGCCATTGAAAAAGACCAACAGGGCAACTGTACGGGGTTAACGGTGCAGCCGCAAATGACGGGACCTTATGATCACGGCGGTCGTCCGAGTCCGGTGGCGGTGAAGAAACCGCCGTTTACCATTGATTGTGATGTGATTTTAATCGCGGTGGGGCAGGATATTATCAGCCGTCCGTTTGAAGAATTCGGGATGCCGGCGAATCGCGGCGTATTTCAATCCGAATTGACTACCGCAGTGCCGGAGATTCCCGGTGTCTTTGTGGGGGGCGATTGCGCCACCGGTCCGTCGACGGCGATTAAAGCCATTGCGGCGGGCAAAGTGGCGGCGCACAATATCGACGAATACTTGGGTTACCATCATAAGTTCCCTTGTGAAACCCGGGCGCCGGAGCCAAAAGAAAATATGCGCATTCAGGTCGGTCGCGCCAATATTACGGAACGACCGGCTTACATTCGTAAACGCGACTTTGAACATGTAGAAAATCCGTATACTTATGAGGAAGCTATGCAGGAAGCCGCCCGCTGTCTGCGTTGCGATCATTTCGGTTGTGGAGTGTTACAGGGAGGACGTGATCTATGATTAATTTAACCATTGACGGATTAACTGTTCAGGTCGAAAAAGGAACAACCGTGCTCGAAGCGGCAAAATCCGTAGGTATCAATATCCCTACGCTTTGCTACTTAAAAGATGTGAGCAATATCGGTTCCTGCCGCGTTTGTGTGGTAGAAGTGGAAGGCTATGACAAATTGCCGACTTCCTGTAATACTTTGGCGCAGGACGGCATGGTGGTTCGTACTCAGACGGATCGTGTAGTGAAATCCCGTCGCATGGCGCTGGATTTAATTCTTTCTCATCATAATCTGATTTGTTTTTCCTGCCCGTCTAACGGTGCCTGCGAGCTACAAAACGTCTGTCATCAATGCGGCATTTCCGAATCGAGTTACGAAAATATTCGCGTAGCCGGCATTGAAGTTCCGCATGTGGAAGACAACCCGTTCCTGGGATATCGTCCGGATTTGTGCATTCATTGCCAACGCTGCATTAATACTTGTGCCAACGTGAGCGGCTGCGATTCCATTAAACTGACTTCACGGGGCATTTTCCGCACTATTGAAACGCCGTTCGGTAAGAACTGGAAAGAAACGGATTGCGAATCTTGCGGTAATTGCGCAGAAGCCTGTCCGACCGGCGCGATTTATAAAAAAGAAGCAAAATCGTACCGCACTTGGGAAATTTCACGGGTGCGAACCACTTGCCCGCACTGTGCCGTAGGTTGTCAATACGAATTATTGGTAAAAGACAACAAACTGGTAGGCGCGGAAGCGGTGAACGGACCGTCTAACGGCGGACGTTTATGTGTGAAAGGACGTTTCGGTTCCTATAAATTCGTGATGTCCGGAGATCGGTTGACGGATCCGCTGATTAAAGATCGCGCAACGGGTAAATTCCGTAAAGCAAGCTGGGATGAAGCGCTTGATTTGGTCGCCTCCAAATTTATGACGTTGAAACGACAATACGGCCCGGATTCTCTGGCGGGATTTGCCTGTTCCCGTTCGCCGAACGAAGATATTTATATGGTACAGAAAATGGTGCGCACCTGTTTCGGTACTAATAACACCGATAATTGCGCTCGCGTCTGCCATTCCGCGTCTGTAGAAGGACTGGCGAAAACCCTGGGCTCCGGAGCGATGACCAATCCGATTTACGATATCACGCATGATGTGGATGCGATTTTGTTGGTGGGATCCAATCCGGAAGAAGCGCATCCGGTGGTGGGGATGCAAATCCGTGAAGCGGTACGCAAAGGCACCAAATTAATCGTGGTGGATCCGCGCGACATCGGATTGACCAAGCAGGCGGACGTGCATTTAAAATTGCGTCCGGGCACCAATATCGCCTTTGCCAACGGGATGTGTCATATTTTCATCAAAGAAGGATTAATTGATGAACAATTCATCGCCGAACGCACGGAAGGATTTAAAGAGCTGAAAAAAATCGTGAAAGATTACACGCCGGAACGCGTGGCGAAAATCTGCGGAATTGATCCGGACGATTTGCGTGCGGCGGCAAGAATTTACGCTTCGGCTAAAAAAGCGCCGATTATTTACTGCCTCGGCGTGACCGAACATTCCACCGGTACGGAAGGGGTGATGTCCATGTCCAACATGGCCATGATGGTGGGCAAACTGGGACGTGAAGGTTGCGGCGTTAACCCGTTGCGCGGACAAAACAACGTGCAAGGGGCCTGCGATATGGGCGCAATGCCGGATAAATTCCCCGGCTATCAACCGGTGACCGACCCTGAAATCCGCGAAAAATTTGAGAAAGCCTGGGGCGTTGAGTTACCGGCGCATGTGGGAACGCACGCCACCGATATTTTCCCGAAAGCCATTAAAGGCGAAGTGAAGGGATTGTACATTTGCGGTGAAGATCCGGTGGTGACGGATCCGGACAGCGCTCATGTCGTGAAAGCATTGAATGCGTTGGATTTCCTCGTCGTACAGGAATTGTTCATGACGGAAACCGCGTTACTGGCTGATGTGGTGCTGCCGGGACGTTCCTATGCGGAAAAAGACGGCACCTTCACCAACACGGAACGTCGCGTGCAACGGGTTCGCAAAGCGGTGACCTTGCCGGGAAACTCTCGCCTCGATACGGATATTATCTGCGAACTGATGCGCCGCATGGGCTATAACCAACCGACGTTAACCGCCTCGGAAATTTTCGATGAAATGGCCTCGGTCACACCGTCGTTCCACGGTATGAGCTATGCGCGTTTGGAAAACGAACCGACTCAATCCTTGCAATGGCCGTGTACGGACAAATATCACCCGGGCACATCGATTATGCATGTAGGCAAAATGGTCCGCGGATTAGGCTTATTCTATCCGACGGAATATAAACCGGCGAAAGAATTACCGGATAAAAATTATCCGTTAATGTTAACAACCGGACGGATTTTGTATCATTACAACACTTCGGCAATGACGGCAAGAACCGAAGGCCTGATGGAAATCGTCGGACATTCTTTCGTGGAAATCAACACGGCGGATGCCAAATCTTTAGGTATTGTGGACGGCGAACGGGTCAGCGTTACGTCGCGCCGGGGACGCATTACCTCGGAAGCGCGCGTATCGGATAAAACCAATCCGGGCGAATGCTGGATGCCGTTCCATTTCGCCGACGGCAATTGCAACTGGCTGACCAATGCCGCGTTAGACCAATTTGCGCGCATCCCGGAATATAAAGTGTGCGCTTGTCGCATTGAAAAACTGCCGAAAGAAGAAGCTTTCAATGCCAAAGGCAAATACGTGTCGCAAAAAATGGTGGCGCAGCAATGGCGCAAACGTATGGATAAAAACATCGCGCGGGCGTTAGGTTGACAGCCGTTTCATAAAGTGCGGGAGAAAAAACGATCGTTTTTTTGCCCGCACTTTTACATAAAAAATGCTAAAATCCCCCGACATTATGATTTAACCGGAATTTTTACTTTATGCCACTGATCAGTTTAACCAACGGATATCTTTCTTTTAGCGACGCGCCTTTGTTAGATCACGCTGATTTACATATCGAAGCGAACGAACGGGTTTGTTTGGTTGGCCGCAACGGCGCCGGTAAATCGACCTTGCTGAAAATTTTGTCCGACGAAGTGGTGATGGACGACGGCAAACTGCAATTTGAAAAAGATTTGGTTATTTCGCGTTTAGAGCAGGATCCGCCCCGCCACGCCGAAGGGAATGTGTTTGATTATGTGGCGGAAGGCATTGGCCATCTGGCGGATTTACTAAAAGAATATCACCGGATTTCCGTACAGCTGGAAAACCGATACGACGAGGCGACGCTGAGCCGGCTGTCTCAGGTTCAGGCGAAACTGGAACACGAAAACGGCTGGCAGTTCGAAAATAAAATTAAGGAAGTATTGGGAAAACTGGAATTAAATCCAGAGGCGTCGCTGTCGGAATTGTCCGGCGGTTGGCTGCGGAAAGCCGCATTGGCGCGGGCGCTGGTGTGTGATCCCGATATTTTGCTGTTAGATGAACCGACTAACCACTTGGATGTGGACGCCATTGAATGGCTGGAAGAATTTCTGTCGGGCTTTGGCGGCAGCATGGTGTTTATTTCTCATGACCGTTCTTTCATCAAGAAAATGGCGACCCGAATTGTGGATTTGGATCGCGGGCGTTTGGTGTCATATCCGGGAGATTATGACACTTATCTCGCTGCAAAAGAGGAAAATCTGCGGGTCGAAGCCTTACAAAACGAATTGTTTGATAAAAAATTAGCGCAGGAAGAAGTGTGGATTCGCCAAGGCATTAAAGCGCGGCGTACCCGTAACGAAGGACGAGTGCGCGCGCTGAAAGCGTTGCGCGAAGAACGGCGTCAGCGCCGCGATGTGTTGGGTTCGGCGAAATTACAGCTGGATACCTCAAGTCGTTCGGGAAAAATTGTGTTTGAAGTGAAAGACGCCGGTTATGAAATTGAAGGAAAAACCTTGCTTTCCCATTTTAGTACCACGATTTTGCGCGGTGATAAAATTGCTCTGGTGGGGCCGAACGGTTGTGGGAAAACCACGTTTATCAAGTTATTGCTGGGGCAATTGCAACCTACTTCGGGCGCCATTCGCTGCGGAACAAAACTGGATGTTGCGTATTTTGATCAATACCGTGTGGATCTGGATCCGGAAAAAACCGTTATGGACAATGTGGCGGACGGCAAACAGGATATTGAGGTTAACGGCGTAAAACGCCACGTGTTGGGCTATTTACAGGATTTTTTGTTTCCGCCTAAACGAGCGATGACGCCGGTGAAAGCGCTGTCCGGCGGCGAACGTAACCGCCTGCTATTGGCAAAATTATTACTGAAACCGAATAACCTGCTTATTCTGGACGAACCGACCAACGATTTGGATGTAGAAACCCTTGAGCTGCTGGAAGAAATTTTAGCGGATTACCAAGGCACATTGATCATTGTCAGCCACGATCGTCAGTTTATCGATAATGTGGCGACGGAATGTTATCTGTTTGAAGGCAACGGCGTGCTCAATAAATATGTAGGCGGTTTTTTCGATGCTAAACAGCAGCAGGCGAACGTGCTGGCGAAAAAAGCGGAAGAAGAATCAAAACAGAAAAAAACAACGAAAAGTGCGGTCGAAATTAAAACAGTTTTTCAACCTGAGCGCCAACGCCCGTTGAAACTTTCTTACAAAGAACGACAGGAACTGGAACAACTGCCTCAATTATTAGAAAATTTAGAAGAAAAATTGACCGCACTTCAGAACGAAGTGAGTGCGCCGGAATTTTTCCAGCAATCGCATGAATATACGACGGCAAAATTACAGGAATTAGCCGAACAGGAGCAAGCGCTGGAGCAAGCGTTTGAACGCTGGGCGGCCCTGGAAGAAAAGAAAAATCAGACCGAAAGCTAAAATTTAAGCAAAAAAATGTTGAATTCTAAACAATTTGAATAAATAAGCAGCAAAAGAAAATAAATGTTCGATTTTTTCAAAAAAATGCTAGACAAGCATAACGAAAATCCTTAATATACGCCCCGCAACGACGCGCTGAGCGCTCGTAGCTCAGTTGGATAGAGCGTTGGCCTCCGGAGCCAAAGGTCGCAAGTTCGAATCTTGTCGAGCGCGCCAGAGTCAGCGTATATACAATAAATCAATGGTGGCTATAGCTCAGTTGGTAGAGCCCTGGATTGTGATTCCAGTTGTCGTGAGTTCGAGTCTCATTAGCCACCCCATCTTATTTTTTAAGATTCTAACGGCGAGTAGCGCAGCTTGGTAGCGCAACTGGTTTGGGACCAGTGGGTCGTAGGTTCAAATCCTATCTCGCCGACCAATTTTTGCTCTTTAACAATTTATCAGACAATCTGTGTGGGCACCGATAAGATTCGTTTTGAAAGAAAACAGAAGACTTAAGGTGCTGACCAAAGTTAATTTAACGAATGATTTAAGTCAGTATT